>Ga0233404_10000046_pt1 | contig 26031 bp, 22 predicted proteins | sample Na_oxic_2_MG_FD_179861 | JGI IMG/M metagenome (GOLD analysis project Ga0233404, IMG submission 179861) | Seawater microbial communities from Saanich Inlet, British Columbia, Canada - Na_oxic_2_MG | ecosystem: Environmental > Aquatic > Marine > Inlet | place: Canada: British Columbia | collected...
TGCGGGACCCATACGTACTTTAGCCGCCGCCGGCATTGCCGATTTTCGGAGTATGCTAGATACTTTTGAAAAAAATGCGCCTTTGCGGCGCAATGTCACCATTGAAGAAGTAGGCAATGCTGCTGCATTTCTATGTTCTGATTTAGCTTCCGCCATCACAGGCGAAATCACTTACGTTGATTGCGGATATAATATTATCGGAATGAATGTTTAATGGTTTTAGATGGTTTTAGAAATACTATTTTTGCTAAAATAGTATTTCTTTAAAAAAGTGATTAGGCGTGTTAGAAATCCGATTTTTTTCAAAAATCGGATTTCTTATAATATTGTACTAACCACTCTTTAAGCATGAAATATCAGCGACTTGCAAAAATAAGTTCCGCACCTTTTGTACAAATGCTAACCGATTAATACGTATTGTACGATCTTCATCCATCACCATGGCATGATCAAAGAAGTGATCTACAGCTTCGCGTAGGCTCGCCAAATGTTGGAGGGCGGTTTGATATTCGCCGGTTTGTAGCAAAGGGGCAATTTTTTCATTGACAATTTCCATTTCATCATATAACCGCCTTTCAGCGCTATGATTAAAATACGTTTCATTTGGTTCATCAGGAAAAGATTCTTTCGCCTTTTTCAAAATATTATGAATGCGTTTATTGGCACTGGCTAAACTCATCGCCTCCGGCAAATGGCGAAAAGCTTCTATGCCACGCAATCGTTGATCAACCTCTAAAGGCGAAGTTGGGCGACAAACTAATACCGCTTCAATACTATCCAGGGGAACTCCTTGCTCTTGATAATATCCCCTGAGACGCTCTGACATAAAATCAAAAACTTGGGTGCTGGTATTGGCTTTGATTAAATTATCGGGATACGCAGCCTGCGCTTGCTCCAATAATGCTTGAACATCTAAAGATAATCGACATTCAATCGTCATTCGCAGCACACCAAGCGCGGCGCGACGTAAGCCAAACGGATCCTTATCCCCACTCGGTGTTTGCCCAATACCAAAAATACCGATTAGCGTATCCAATTTATCTGCAATTGCAAGAGCTTGCCCTAACGGTGTTTGGGGCAACGCATCTCCCCAAAAACGGGGCTGATATTGCTCGCGCAATGCTGTCGCAACCTCATCCATTTCTTGATCATGGCAAGCATAATATTCGCCCATAATGCCCTGCAATTCTGGAAATTCTCCCACCATTTCCGTCATCAAATCGCATTTAGATAACATGGCAGCACGAATACCTTGTAATTCTTCAACCCCTAATTGTTTCGCAATCGTACCGGCTAAATTGGCAACGCGCTTAGATTTATCATACAAACTACCCAACTTATTTTGGAAAATAACGATTTTTAACTGATTTAAATGACTTTCTAGTGATTTTGCCTGATCATTCTTCCAGAAAAAAGCAGCATCACTTAAACGGGGGCGAAGCACTCGCTCATTGCCTGTTTGAACCACTTCCGGTTGAACACTTTCAATATTGCTAATAGCAATAAAACGAGGCAATAGTTCACCTTCAGAATTGACTAAATGAAAAAATTTTTGATGTTCCTTCATAGTGGCAATGAGTGCCTCTTTTGGAACCTCAAGAAATGTTTCATCATAACTACCCGCTACCACCACGGGCCATTCAACTAAACTAGTCACCTCATTTAATAAAGCCTCATCAATCACAGCTTGCCCACCGATTTCTTCAGCCTTTTCTTCCACCAACACACGCACTAACTCATGACGAGTTGTAAATGAAGGTATGACATGACCGGTTTTTTCCAAACATTTAACATAATCGCTAGGTGTGTCTAAATGAATAGGCTGTGGATGATGAAAACGATGCCCTCGCGTTTCGCGCCCACTACGCACCCCCAGTATTTCAGTTTCAACCACCTCATCACCAAACAAAATTACAATCCAATGAACGGGGCGCACAAATTCATAAGGTAAATCACTCCACCGCATTCGCTTAGGAATCGGTAGGGCAGCTAATGCCTCTTCGATGATATTTGGAATCAAGGCAGCGGTGGCTTGTCCATTTTGTATGCTACGATGAGCCAACCACACCCCTTTTTTAGTTTCCAGTCTTTCTAAATCAGCCACTTCGACACCACAAGAACGCGCAAATCCTAAAGCCGCTTTCGTCGCCTGTCCATTCTGATCAAAAGCAGCCGCAATAGCAGGACCACGCCTTTCTATTTTACGGTCCGTCTGCTGAATCGCCACACCTTTGATTAATACCGCTAAACGGCGCGGTGTCGCAAAAGGAGTGGCAACATGATAATTCAAATCTTGCTGTTCAAGCCCTTTACATAAAGCAGACGAAAAAACTTCTGAGAGTACTTGCAACGCCTTAGGGGGCAATTCTTCCGTACCCATTTCTATCAATAAATCGCGGGTTTCAGACATTTTTTAGCTCCCCTTGACACACATTGGAAAATTCAAAGACTGACGGCGCTCATAATAGGCACTTGCCACCGCCCGTGCAAGCGTTCGCACTCGCAAAATATAACGTTGTCGCTCCGTTACCGAAATCGCATGACGGGCATCCAATAAATTAAAAGTATGAGAACTTTTAAGCATCATTTCATAAGCAGGTAAAGATAAACCCTTATCAATCAATGACTTACTCTCACTTTCATACCAATCAAACTGTTGAAATAACTTATCAACCGGCGCCTGTTCAAAATTATAAGCCGACATTTCCACCTCATTTTGATGAAAAACATCCCCATAAGTGATACGCCCTAATGGTCCATCAGTCCATAGCAAATCAAAAACACTTTCCACACTTTGCAAATACATCGCAATGCGTTCTAAACCATAAGTAATTTCCCCAGTGACGGGTTTGCATTCCAAACCGCCCACCTGTTGAAAATAGGTAAATTGCGTGACTTCCATACCATTAAGCCACACCTCCCAGCCTAAACCCCAAGCACCGAGTGTTGGAGATTCCCAATTATCTTCCACAAAACGAATATCATGCACTAAAGGATCAATACCCAACATTTTCAAAGAATCAAGATACAACTCTTGAATATTCAAAGGCGATGGTTTAATAACCACTTGATATTGATAAAAATGCTGTAAACGGTTAGGATTTTCCCCATAACGTCCATCAGTTGGACGACGGGACGGCTGCACATAAGCCGCACTCCAAGGCTCCGGACCAATAGCCCGTAAAAATGTAGCTGGGTGAAACGTCCCAGCGCCAACTTCCATATCATAAGGTTGCTGCAATACGCAGCCCTGATTAGCCCAATATTCCTGTAGGGCAAGAATTAAAGCTTGAAAAGTCATAGTTTCCGTTATCAGTTATCAGTTATCAAGAGTTACCACAGGTGGAACCTGTGGTAACTGATACAAAGACTGACTTAATTTTACCAGATTCAAAAAAAAATGGTGCTTTTCAAATTCCGCTATTTCCAATAATGATGAATGATGCAAGGTTTTTTTCAAAAAGCTTGGTTTCTAAAAAGTCCCATTTTTTTGCTATAGTTTTTATCATCAGAACTATACAAAATTGGTATAAACAACATCACTTTCTTAATATAGATGTTCAGATAAATAAATTCACAAAGGGCAGTCGCGGTGGTCTGCCCCTACAATGAAATAATTGATGTAGGGGCGAACCTGTGTGTTCGCCCTGTGAAATTATTTACCTGAAAAACTATAGATAGTTTTTGTGTGTGGGATTATATTAATTAATAAATTGGTTATCAGCCAGGTAGGTCGGGTTAGATTTTTTTTGCGCCGCAAACGTAACCCAACAAAGGGCTATTTCGTCAGGTAAATGTCGGGTTCATCACGCTGCGTTTGATAAGCTAACCAGACCAACCATACTGATTTAGCTGAAAAGGTGGGTTTATCGTATCCTATTAAAATTGGATGGTCGGCTCGATATGTAGGGTGGGTAGAGCGTAAAAATAGGGGACAGACCTGGGGTGTTAAATTTGGAGCGATTTTGTCGTTTATTTTTCACCCGGTTTTTAAGCTAAGGTTAGAAATCCGATTTTTGCCAAAAATCGGATTTCTTTAGCACATCAAAGAACAAAAATAGGGTGAAAAATAATGGGTAAAACCACGCTAGATTTAACACCCCAGGACAGACCACATTTATTTTTAGAGCTATTTCTCGTTATAATGTTTAGTTTCCAAAGAAATTGTCTTTTCTGTTTAGGAAAAAAATATAAAACCTAAAAATGGCAACTGTTTTGTAAAATGACAATAATAACAATAGGTTATAAGATTTTGTCTTCACCTAGCTAAAATATTTTTTATCTCTTATTTTCAATAAGCTACAATCTAATTGCCATTTTTAGGTAAAACGAGGTCTGTCCTGGGGTGTTAAATTTGCCACAAAATGCCCTATCTTTTTTCACCCGACATTTACAAATACTATTTGCTTTACAAAATAGTATTTGTGTGTTTTTACCTATTTACAATGGAACAAAAATAGGGTGAAAAATACAAGGAAAAATCAACCCAAATTTCTCTCGCAACAACGCTTTCAATTTAGCATCATCTTCTGCCTGGGCTATTTGGTGGACGACTCCACCAGCTTGATAAACATTATGGTTTTTCATAATAAGCATTACTGTGATTGTGTTATCTCATTCAATTTGCCATTGAGCAACTGGTATTTATCAGTAGGCACCTGTCCCATTTTTTTCCAACACCACTGGTATAACGTTCTTAACGAACCACAGGTTTCCCGATTGGACAAAATAAGTTCAACATCCAATATAGAAATAATTTCACCACCATGCTTAATTTCACCAAAATCCTTAAAAAGCCTTTTCAACTCGCCCTTAGGATGGCGGATAGTTTCTACATCACCTTCATAATCTTTTAAATTGGTAGAAAGTACCGAATTGATCGCATTGGCATCGGCAAAGTAATAAGCTTCAAGCATATAAACCAAAAAATGTACCGCCGCACGATGCCTTTTAGCTTTTAAAATCACATCAAAAATCTCTCGATAGAGTTGGAAAACATCGAAGGCTAGTTCTTTCCACTCATATTCTAAGTCATCTATTAGCAAGACATAGTGATGTTCTGATTTGTTAATGTATTTTCTCGCTGCAAATCCAATGTGAGTTGTTTTGTCAGGAATTTCCTTATTTTTCCCAACCATATTGATTTTTTGTTTCTTCTTTTTGGGACGAAGTTGGTTGATAAATCTAATGACTTCAAAATGACAACGACCCTGCACTTCCGGCTGACTCTGAAGAGCGTTAAATAATTTTGGAAGATGTTTTTCTTCAGTTCTTCCAGTCACAAGTAAACCAAAATGGAAAACCTGCCAAGTATTATTATTCATAATCAATTTTCACTTTGTGGCGCAATCATTTCTGCCATATACAAAGAACCGGTTGCATAATCTTCCAGCAAATCTTGGATATCTTCAATTTTACTCAGTCTTTTCATAACGGTTTGTCCACGGTCATCAAGTTCTACCGCCAAAAGATATTCGGCTTCAAATTGGCTCATAAGCACCGGAGAATGGGTAGCAATAACAACTTGCTTTTTCCACTCCTTGGTTGCCGTTTCTATCGCTTTAGCGAGTACCGACAATGCCCAAGGGTGCAAAGATAAATCCGGTTCATCCAATAAAATCAAGCTATTGTCTGGTTCAGAAAATAAAGCGGTGAGTTGAATGAGCATTTGTAATTGACCATCAGAAATCCCAGACACTTGTATTGGTTTGCGTCGATATTTGTCTATAAAACTGGCATAAACACTATTAAGTCCGGTTTGTTCAGTGACAAGTGCTTTAAAAGAAGGAAAACTTTCTTTCATAAAGCCCATAATCGTATCATAACGTGTGTCAAGTACCTGCTTATCATGAAGATTACGCAAGATTGACCACAGATTCTCACACTGGCTAGAAAGCCGTGTTTCATAACGACTTTCCGAACCAAAGGTGCGTAATTTATAAAAATTGGCTGATCGTGCATGATAATAGTGGATACCACGTAATAGTTGATCCAAACCGGCGACTTCGTGTGTATCCGTACCCATCAGGTTTAAAAAGTCTATATATCTAGTTAGGCTAGGTTTTTCTGGCTCAATAAGTTTTCCGTTTGGCCCTCGTTCTTGAAAACCATGAGACGAAGTAACGCTAGGAATAACGTTCAATATGGCCTTGTCGCTACCTACTTTTCGGTTAATCAGAACTTTTTTCGATGCTTTTGAAACTAATTTTTCTCCAACAAAGGTTTCTATCCGGCCAGATGAATATCCAAAGAGGATTTCATAGTTTGTGGCTTGTGTTTCAATGCCAATGGAAATAAAAGCACCATCATTTGCACCTTCCCAAAGTAAACCAATGCCGTGACCTCTATCAGAAGCAGCTATATCGACTCCCCGAATGCGACAATCTTGTACAAACCATAGTGCTTCTAAAAAGGCAGATTTACCAGCACCGTTAGGTCCAAATAGTACTGTCAGGCGTTCGGTATTAATTGATACATTTGCTAAAGAGCGAAAGTTTTTGACAGTTAAGCTAATTAATTGGTTTTGTAACATCATTAAATTTTTCTTCTTGTGAATAGCGAAGCGGAGCTTCTCGGCATGCATTCCCAACCGGAGGTTCACTGCCATTGACTTAAGCCAGGGCGTTCGCGGTGGCTCGCCCCTACAGCCCCTAAATATGCTGGATTTTGTAAGGCAGACCTGCGTGTCTGCCCTTAAGTCAATGGCAGTGAACCGGAGGTTGGGAACGAGAAAAAAGGATGAATCTCTACATTATTTTGTTTATCAAGGGCCAGAGTAAACGTTTTGATAGGGCCTTTTTTCAACCTGACAAATTGGCATTTAGATGCCTTCTGGGTTTCTTGTAAAGTGATGATATTTCGATTGTTGCCACGTTGAATGATATGTATTGGAATTCCATCAAGTTTTAAACGAGAACGACGAGACATTAGTGTAAGACTAAAAAATTATAACCAATCGTAAATGATATCAAATAAAATTTGGTCTGTCCCCTATTTCCTATTATTTTCTGGCTACGTTTGCAGACTTTTAATCAATATATCTACCCCCAAAAGGGGGAGTTGGTTCATCTTTATCAATTACTTGTTCTTTTTTAATGCCTGCTTCTACTTGAGTCTCCTTTTTAGTCTCCTTTTTAGGTTGTTCTAAACCAGCATCTTTGCCACCCCAACGAGGTGATTTGTGTTCATTTTCTGACTGATTTTTACGATTTTCTGCTTGAGGAACTTTTTTAGGTGGTTTTGAACCAAAAAATCTGTTTATCACCTTTTTTATAATAGGGACTTCGGATTGAGGTTTCATTGGCTTTTCTGTTTGTGCCTTTTTTGTCTGAGTTTTCTCAGATTTTTCTTGATAATTCACTGGCACTCTCGAAATCTCTAATGGGTTTTCACCCCGATAATCAACTGTAGATACATTAAAGAAAATACCTTCTTTAGCATCTTTTTGACTTAAGATATTTAAGCAAAGTGAAGAAGGATGAGGAAATTGACTAAAAAAATTCCAGAGTGCTTGATTTTTCCGGGTGGAATGAACTAAAACTCTATTGTTTTCAATATTCGCCTCAAACTTAAATTGCTCATTTGACTTTTGAAAGTTATTGTCTATAGGAATTTCATATCCCTTTTTAATGAACTTTCTCGCGTCTTTTGTATCATCTTTCCATTTGTCATGAACAAATTGATACAGGGGTTGAAAAACATGTGGTTGCATGGGAATATACATAGTATTTTTAGCAACATAACCAACAAACAAATAAAGCCCTCTGCCAAATTTGTCTTTTGTATTGCGTTCTGACAAATGACTGGCTCTGCAAGATAGTCCTCTTATATGGTATTTCGAGTTGCTAAATAATGACCATCTTGGATTTTGCTCAAGTTCATAAGAACTGAGCAAAGTCGAAAGGATGTATTTTTGTGCCCATTCCATATCTGCATATGAAAAGTCTTCAGGTATGGCTAGAAAGCGAAAGTCTACATCTATTGTACGACTAAAAACTAATGGAGCAAACTGGGGTAACATTTGCGATTCTCCTCTTAAAGGGCAAACCTACGACCATCATGGTACATATAAAGATTATCCCCTAACAATTCATTTTTGAGTAACTCCAAATTTCTTTGGAGCGTTCGACAGTCAGCTTCTTTTAATCCTGTCGATTGTTGCAAACTTTCGATAGCATATTGTTCATCAGCTATGTCTCCCTTATTCCACCACGCTTTAAACAAGCTGTTACCCAATTGGTTAACTTCAAATTGTTTGTTCATTACTTGACGTTTGTTAGCTTTTATGGCCGATAACGTATCGTTAATATCTTTCTGCAAAGCATGAAAAATAGCAAAAGTAACAGGTAAATGAACATTTTCAGGGTAAACTTCAAAATTATCTTGACTTCCTGTACCTAAACTCACAGGACAAATCATTGTCAACCAACCGCTACCTTGAGTAAATAATGTAGACAACATGTTTTCTTTGATTACTTCGACACCTTTTTTAATATCTTTGCATAAGTCAGATTTGGTGACAACAATTACTACGGGCACAGTTTTGCCCGTTTCTTTACGAAATTGGGTCATTAATGTGTTAAACTGTCTAACCTCCTTTGGTACACGAGGACGGCCATCTACTAAAACTTCGCCTGAAATGCAAAGAATAATACAAGAAGAATTTTTGAATTTCTGAAGCAATACTTTACGGTCATCTGGTTTAGAACGATCCGTTAAAGCCCCTCCTCTATAATCGTGCCATTTAAATCCCTTAATTTTTTTGAATCCATAACTGCAATCAAACAACCAGTCCTTTGATTGTGTTGTTGGATCAGGCCATGTTCCATTTACTTCTAACCGCTCCCAATCATCTGCCAAATCTAAATCATCATCAGGGTCTTGGGTAGTAAAAGTAAAACCACGTATTCCAGTACTCATGACCGCATACATAGCTAACATATAACAGGTTTTACCAGAACCTGATGATCCAAGCATGGTAATACCAATATCACTCATTGTTGTCTCTCCATTGTTGTTTTTCCTAGTTTTCTCCACCACCTATAATTGGTAGTCCTTCAAGGTATTGCCCAAGGGATTCAGCTGCAGGTTCAAGTTCTTGCAGTTTATAATATTTGCTCATAGCCTCGTTGATTTTACCATCTGCCAAATCTCCCCAAGTTGGTACTCCTGAAAACCTACTTTCTACCCAATCAAAAAAATTACTCTTATCCCTATAATGTTCAGCTTCTTTCATGTGTTGCTCTATATGTTGAGAAGTCTCATGTAAGTCTAAATTAATTCCCACATATAAATTAAAGAGAAGAGGGATTTCTACATTTGTCATTTCCTTCCCACAAGCAATAGGCATAACTGTCCCAATAATATTGTCACTTGCTCTAATTGTTTCTAAAAGTGGCTCAATCACTTTAATGGCATGTTCTCCTAAATTACTTACCATATCCGCTTTAGTCAATATTACTGCAATCGGAATAGAATGAGAAACTTCCCTAAGTTTTACAGAAAGTAAATTAATTAAACGTTGTATGCCTGATGTACGAATATTGCCACTTTCTAAAGTAGGACAATCACAAAAAACAATCACACCATTCGCATTTAAAAGGTCTTCTTTCAGTATTCGTGCTTGCTCACTACTACTACTACGTTCTCCAATCGCCCCCCCTCTGTAATCAACCCAATGAAATGGAAACACACTTTCATCATTATATAGTAATTCAAATTTGTATTCACTTCTTTGTGCAGTTAAGTTTGGATAAGAACCTCTCTTAATAGAATAAAAATTTTTAATCAACCGTTCATGGTCACTAGAATACTCTGTTCCTAAGCTAAATCCATTAATTGAACTCTGCAAAAGACCATACATAGATGCCATGTAAGTTGTTTTACCAACACCAGAATGACCTAACATCACAATTTTCACGTTATTATTCCTTCTTTAAAAATGGTGCAAAAGGATCATTGTGAACCTCATATCTCCAACGCCTTTTCGGTTTAGACTGTTCCGTTAATTTAGGTTGCTCAGGTTGTTGTGACACTAAAGCAGTTTCATTAATTTTTTCGATTGCTTTCTTCATTGGGACTAAAGAAATCAAGTGAGTCACTTTTCTTGAAACGACTGTATAACCACCGACTTGTCGCAAAGTTTCATTTAATTTACTTAAATAATCTTGGCTACCTGTGAATAATTCCGATGGTAAGGTTAACATTTCTGATAAAAGGGCATCTAAATCTGCTCTCTTCAATGTGATATCCCTTCTTTTGAACCAATGTTCCAATGATTTAACAAGTTCTTGTTTTGCCCAAGATTTATTATCAAGTCGTGCAAGATTTTTTGCCAACTCCAGTCTCAAGTCAGCAACTTGGTAATTGCGTTCTACCGATGCTGCTTGAAATAAATCATCATAACAAGCTAACATCCAGTCAATAATTGGAGCAATGTTCTTAACTTTTTGTTTGGCAAGTAAGTTAGGTAATAATGTGTGAAAAATAGGGGAAATATTATGGTGTAATAGAAAATGACCATCAGCAATCACACCCGTAACTAATACATGGTAAATTCCTAATACGCTAAATAACTCTTTCCAATCTTCTTGGCTAACTTGATAATGTCTTTCAAGTCCTGTAATACCTTTTTTACGAAACTCCTTATCTTCTTCTAAAATAGCCAAATTAGCCGCATTATCACCGCCATACTTTTGATTGATTTCCTCAATGCTTTTACCCTCTGCTAACAGTTTATCTCTTACCTCACTTTTCCACTTCAAAGCGCGAGATTTAGCAGATTCATATAAAATATTACGATATGGAAAATCCGAAATGATTTTATGGCGACCATCGTGGCTATTTTGTCCTAGTCCCCAATAAGTCGTCCAAAGGTTTAGACAATCCTCGTTTACTTCCAAGTCTAAAATTAAAGTTGGTACAGAACTTAATTTAGAAGACAATGCTAATAAGCTAGCGCCCCCACAATAACGGCTACTATCCCACGCGCCATCTAGTAACTCTATAGGGCGTTCTTCACTATTTAAGGCGAAATTAGTATTTAATTTATCATGTAGAATACTAGCCAACTTCCTTTCAATTTTTGGAAAATCAACAGGTGTAGCAGACTGTACAATCGCCGGATTGGGATGCACAAATTTGTCAAAATCTACTGATGGCGGAGAAATCAGGACTCGCAATGGTGGCACTAACTTATGTTCATGTGCCTCAAGTATTTGAATTGGCGTAACGCGAAGAGGCCAATTTTCAAAAATTTTATGTACTTCTGGCAATTCTAATTGAGATGCCCTATGAATATGTGCAATTTCTAATTGTCTTTGAGAATTAAATTTTACTAATTCTTTCTGCAAAGATTGTTCTTTTTTAAGTCTAATAAGTTGAAATTGGATATTGTCTTTGTGGATATCCAATTGTGTTTGCCTTTGCAACTCAGCGAGTTCTTTTTGCACGGTTTGTCTCTTCATTTCTAACTTTTCATTTTTAGAAATGATTTTATCAGTATTTCTTGTTGAAACCAAACTATTAAAAAAAGCTCCAACTGAATAAAATCCTGGAAACGGGGGAAATACCATAGCAATATTCCTTAATAGATTATCTTACGCCACCCATATAAACACTGAGCATATAAGCAGCCCCACCGACAACACCCATAGTGGTGTCATATATACGCACACCCGCACTATTGTATACATGGCCAGTAGTATCTACCCAACCAATGTAATGATCATGTTCATCATAAATTTTGCCGTCAGTACCACCATAACCTAGATAATGGTCATGACTATTATAAACTTGACCATCCTTAACTTGACCCACCCAATCCGCATGATCACCATAATTGTCATGGTAATGTTTATATATGAAGCCGTTACTATCGTCTATTGTAGTGTATGGAGAAAAGTTATCCATAATTTGATACCTAAATAATTAATTTTTAAGATAATACTATAACTCGATGTTCTAGTTTTTTATAAGTCGTTGATTTAAAAAGAAATATAATTTTAGTCCTAAAAACTAAATAACTTTAAAAATCAATGAGTTGTATATTTTAAAGCTCAAAAATAGATCGTCACAAAGCCAAATAACATCAAAAACTAGAACATCGAGTATAATAACTTTAATGAACATTCTATCAACATTACTTTGAACTATCAAATACAGATACAAATAATTGGGGTCAGAGCGAGCGTAGGGTGGGTAGAGGAACGAAACCCACCAATGCCCTAATACTGCTATGGTACCTGCGAAAATTAAAAAAGAATGTTTAGAGAAATGGTGGGTTGCAGCGAAGCTCCTACCCACACTACGCTCGCTTTCAGGCAAAATTCCACACACAAGCAAAGTCAACCGCCAAAGCGTGGACAAATTGCCACCGCCTATTGGGTGACCCCAAATTAGTGTCCAGCGTGGGAACACGTCTTCATCGACAATATGGCATTATCTTATACCCCTTATGTGTCAATAAACAAATAGTAAAATGGTTAATTCCTAATTAATAAGGAATTAGCCAATCCGTCTTACCGAAACACAAACTCACGAAGTAAATGACCAAAGCTGGTCACATCACCACCCTGTAAGAAATATTCAAGAAATACCATTTTTTGAAAAAATGGTATTTTTAATGGGGTGTCAATACTACCATGTTCTTAAAAAAAGGTCAAGCATTTTTAAAAATAATTTTCTAGGTCAAAATATTTTTTGTTCGCTTATGGTAATTTTAAAGGGTGTGAGCAGCATAAAAAATTTTCAAGTTCATTTTTTTTAATTGGGAATTATTAAATCCTAATTAAATTAAAAATTAGCTGCTTTTGCAATTGAAAAAAGGAGCCAGGCTCGAATTAAACTTTGAAAAAAACTAAACAACCACCCGCTAAAGCGGGTGGATTAGAGAGCTTGGCGACTGAAAGTCGGGATACGGGGCGAATAGCCCCGTTGAATGACGCTCAATTCTAAAATTTAAGGAATGGCAGGAAAAACGAAACCTTTTGCCTTTTCTGAACCCAGAATAGAATTTTTTATATTTATCAAATAGTTATCTTAAATTTATCCTCAATTCAGGTATCGTAAACGGTATGGCTGTTCTTTCTAAATGTTATCAATAAGCTTCATTATTTATAAGGACTCCGTTTATTATTTTGGGTCGATAGATAGGTAATGAAATTTGCCCGTCTGAAAGACGGGGGTTTTAACCTTACGCTTGGAAAATAAACATACCGAGGCACTGGAGGAGCAATAACCGTCGCAATTTGATAATCACATAAAATAGACAAAACCACTTCTTGAGAATAATCCTTAGTTTCTAATATGGTGTTCAAACGACTAACAATATCAGCAGAATGTTTCGCAGCTTCACTCCAAGCAAAACCAAAACTCAACTCATCAGCAATGACAAACACAAACAACAACGTTATAACCCTAGGAAACCAAACATTACCATCAAAAAATACAAAAAACGCCATTAAAATAAAAATTAAAATAAACCCTAAAAAACCAAAAATATACTTAGCGGACTTTTTACATAAATACTTAGAAAAAAACGCACTTAAATTTTCCAACAACCTAACCACACCAACTGACGCATTACTACCAAAAAAGTGACCGCCAGAATTTTCCCACACTTTATCCAATTGTTCCGCCCGTTTTTTTATTTTATCACTAACATCAGTATAATCCGCAACATCAGTTTTTTTATCACTCAACTTACCAAACGCATCCTCCAACAACCCCAATCTAGTCAATTTCCTGGACTGACGATGATTACGCTCCCCTAAATAACGAAAATACCAAGCCAAAAACTCAATAAACATCGCTATCGTGGCAAGAGTATAAACCCAAATAGTCACTTCTAGCAAAAATGTAGAAACGACCGCCACAATTAAAGCAACAATATGTAATATTTGACGACAAACAAAATAAAAAACTGATTGTTCATCCAACGCCTTTGCGTAAGCTGGTAAACTAGGTGTAAATTCCATAATAGATAATTTGAAAAAGTAATTAACTAGTAATTGAGCCTCCTTGCAAAACTCTAAATCTATTCGAGGTTTCAGAAATCCGATTTTTTTCAAAAATCGGATTTCTAAGTGGCAGCGAGTTTTGCAAGTGCCTCAATTGTTAATACTATTTATTCTTGGTAGTCCTGCAATAGGTAGTGGTAAACCTGCTAGGTTTCAAAGACCTAGCAGGTTTTTTGGAGAAATCACTACTTTATTCAGGACTACCATAATTTCATATGTAGGGGCGAACCTGTGTGTTCGCCCTCCTTATTATTGTGAATTTATTTTTCTGAACATCTATAGAACGACTATTTTTTGAAAAATAGTATTTTTTAAGTAACTATTCAGTGGGGCATCCCAATTTTCACAGTAATTTGAAAAAGGGCACCCAGTCGCCAAAATTTAAAAGGGCAGAAATACCATTTTTTGAAAGCTATCCTTAAAAAACGGGTTCATTCCAACAATCAAAAAATACTATTAAATAGTATTTTGGACTTTCTGTTCATTCTAAAATTTTGTAAATTCTGATTCAGACAATTGAAATGCTGCATAAAATAGCAAACTATGTTCTAACATGGTATGCTATTTTTTTTTCAATGATGCAAAAAACCAAGTTTAAAAAAACTTGGTTTCTAAAACTGATTCAAACAATGAGGAATAAAATGTTAGATGCCTACAAACAACACGTTGAAGAACGTGCCAGTCAAGGGCTACCGCCCTTAGCTTTAAATGCTGAACAAGTCACCGCCCTGGTTGACTTATTGAAAAATCCTTCAGCCGAAGCGGAAACGTTAGTTGATTTATTAACGCATCGCGTTCCGCCTGGGGTAGATGAAGCGGCTCAAGTCAAAGCCAATTTTTTGGCTGAAGTAGCGAAAGGGCAGGTTAGCTGCGCCTCAATTACCCCAACACGAGCCACTGAATTATTAGGGACCATGTTAGGTGGGTATAACATTCAACCCCTTATTGACTTGCTTGATAATGACAGCTTGGCACCGGTAGCTGCTAAAGCCCTATCACACACCTTGTTAATGTTTGAAGCCTACAATGATGTGGTAGAAAAGGCTAAAACCAACAAAGTCGCTCAACAAGTCCTAAACGCCTGGGCAGAGGCTGAATGGTTTACCGCTAAACCTGAATTGCCAGAGTCTATAACGGTGACGGTGTTCAAAGTACCTGGGGAAACCAATACCGATGATTTATCCCCAGCCTCTGAAGCCTGGAGTCGTCCCGATATTCCGCTACATGCTAAAGCGATGCTCATTAATAGAATGGACGGCGCCTTGGAATCTATCGACACCTTGAAGCAAAAAGGGCATCCATTAGCCTACGTCGGTGATGTCGTGGGTACCGGTTCATCACGTAAATCGGCTATTAACTCCCTGTTATGGTATATCGGGCGGGATATTCCTTGTGTACCTAATAAGCGTCAAGGTGGCGTGATTTTAGGGGGCAAAATTGCACCGATCTTTTTTAATACGGCGGAAGATTCGGGTTCATTACCGATAGAATGCGATGTGACGACGCTCAATCATGGTGATGTCATCACGATTTACCCTTATAAAGGGACCATCATCAATGAAAGCGGGAAAGAAATCAGTACTTTTCAACTGCGCCCCGTGACCATGACAGATGAAGTACGCGCGGGTGGGCGTATTCCTTTAATTATTGGGCGAAGTCTGACCGATAGGGCACGGACTACCTTAAACTTAGGGGATTCATCCCTGTTTATTCAGCCGGAGCCACCTAAAGATACCGGTAAAGGCTTCACTTTAGCCCAAAAAATCGTGGGTAAAGCCTGTGGTGTTGAAGGTATACGCCCAGGTGCCTACTGTGAACCTAAGACTGTGACAGTCGCTTCACAAGATACTACCGGCGGCATGACACGCGATGAATTAAAAGAATTAGCCTGTATAAAATTTTCCGCCGATTTAGTGATGCAAAGTTTCTGCCATACGGCAGCCTATCCGAAACAGGTTGATGTGAAATTGCACAGCGAATTATCCAATTTCATACAAGTACGCGGCGGTATCTCCCTGCGCCCTGGGGATGGTGTAATTCATTCCTGGATTAATCGTATGGTTTTGCCGGATACGGTAGGAACCGGGGCTGACTCCCATACCCGTTTTCCGATAGGCATTAGTTTCCCCGCCGGTTCAGGCTTAGTCGCCTTTGCAGCAGCATTAGGCGTGATGCCAGTCGATATGCCGGAATCAGTGCTCGTTCGTTTTAAGGGCGAAATGCAACCAGGGATGACTTTGCGTGACTTAGTCAATGCCATTCCTTATGTTGCTATCCAAAAGGGTTTATTAACGGTTGAGAAAAAAGGCAAGAAAAATGTCTTTTCCGGGCGATTAATCGAAATTGAAGGCTTACCCGACTTAAAAGTAGAACAAGCCTTTGAATTAGCCGATGCCTCAGCGGAACGTTCTGCTAATGCCTGCGTGGTGCGTTTGAATAAAGCCCCGGTGATTGAATACACACAATCCAATGCAGCATTACTCCGCTCGCTGATCGCCAACGGCTATGGTGATAAAGAGACTTTGCAACGACGCATTGATGCAATGGAAGCTTGGCTAAAGGATCCGGTTCTTTTAGAACCTGATGATGATGCGGAATATGCTGACATTGTGGAAATTGATCTCAATGAGCTCAAAGAACCCATCGTCGCCTGCCCTAATGATCCGGATGATGTGAAATTATTATCTGAAGTCGCGGGTACTGAACTTGATGATGTCTTTATCGGATCTTGCATGACCAATATCGGTCATTATCGTGCTGCCCATAAAATTTTAGAAGGTGGCGAAGCGGTGCCGATTCGTTTATGGATTGTCCCTCCAACCCGTATGGATGAACGTCAACTGGTGCAAGAAGGCAAATATTCGGTATTTGGTAAAGTCGGCGCACGAACTGAAATGCCTGGATGTTCCTTGTGCATGGGCAATCAAGCGCGAGTGAAGGATAACGCAACGGTGGTTTCTACTTCCACTCGTAATTTCCCTAATCGCTTAGGCAAAAATGCGAATGTCTATTTAGCTTCAGCCGAATTAGCAGCGGTTTGTGCCAAACTCGGTAAAATTCCAACAGTTGCCGAATATGAGCAACATGTTGCAGCCATTGCACCGCAATCGGATGAAATTTATCGTTATCTCAATTTCCATGAGATTGAAGAGTATCAACAGGCAGCGTAGTTTGAAATAGTTTGGTGGGCAGCATGGTGTTGCCCACTTAGGAATGTGCATGAAATAATTTCCCGGTATGTTGAATCAAACCTGACAGGTTTCCAAAACCTGTCAGGTTTAGTTGTCGAACTTATTTCATGCACGTTCCTTAGAGAATCCATAAACTTATAATGATTATTTATGGAAAAATTGATGAATAAATATAGTAAAGTGCATTATATTTTATATTTGCTATTGTGGATTTTATCGGGAAGCCTATCAGCGGACGCGCCTATTGATTACTATACAGAAGCAATGGGTAAAACCGGTGATTCATTAAAGTCAGCACTCCATCATATTATAGCTCACCATGAAAGGCATAGTTATAAAAAAGTGTGGGATATTTTACAAGAAACCGATGAAGATCCAAGCAATGCTGATAATGTAATTTTAATTTATAGCCGACGTTCTTTACTTAAATCCCAACATGGAGGTGGAATGGATGACTGGAATCGGGAACATACTTGGCCTAAATCTCATGGTTTTCCTCAAGAAGGTTGGTCTGCTTATACTGATGTGCATCATCTGAGGCCCTCATTGACAACGGTTAATAATGCAAGAAATGTGTTGGATTTTGATAATGGTGGATATAAAACCTTGCCAGAAGCACCTTTGGTAAAATACGATAATGACTCATGGGAAGTGCCAAATCAAGTTAAGGGAGATGTCGCAAGAGGTATATTCTATATGGCGGTTCGTTATGAAGGGGATGTACCTGATGAGCCTGATTTAGAAATAACCGACGATGTGAATAAATCTCTACCCGGTATTGCAAAAATTGGAAAACTCTCTGCTCTTTTTGAATGGCATATTCAAGATCCACCGGATGAGCAAGAACGAGTCAGAAATAACAAAGTATTCAAATGGCAGGGTAATAGAAATCCATTTATTGATCATCCAGAATGGGTGAGAGACATTTGGAAAATCGAACCGATTTCTCCTAATACTAATAGTCATACTTCTACTCAAAACGAAATTGCTCAAGATCAAACAGATCAGACTTCTTGCGATATTATGGACAATAACGGCTCAACTCAAGCAGGGATTGAACAATGTAAAGCAGACCCAGCATCTTGTGGTATCACTATTGCCTCATTAGGGGGATTGACTCAACTACAACTGAATCAGGCTAAGGAAAGCGTAAAACAAGACTGTCAAATCGATCCTGCATCCTGTGATATTACAGATATTAACGGCTCAACTCAAGCAGGGATTGAACAATGTAAGGTTAATCCGACTTCTTGTGGTATTGAAAACGTACATGCGACTTATGATCCAAACAATGGACAGATACATATTCCTTTTATTGATGTGCCTGGAACATTGGATACAATACAAGTGTTTGAAGTTTACTTTACGCAGATATCCAACAGTTTTATCTTTTCCTTAGATTTAAATAGGATAGAGCAAAAATAATCCGAGATAGTCACTACTCAGTCGTTCGCCTTGAGTTCAAGCTCAGGACTGAAAGTTAAAGTCTCCTAAAAGAGACTGAAAGAAAACTGACTAAATTATTTTGATTTTAGCGCAGCTTGTGTCTACTTGAGCTGTTACAATAGGAGCTAAACCGTCATCATTCTGATAATGTGATACAGCGAGAGCAATGATTCAAGATAATTTTAAATACTTTGAATTTTTAAAGTCTGAAAAAATTGCCCCAGAAGTGGCTTATCTCGAAGCCAAGAAACAACGCTTAAATACTTTCACCTGTATACGAATGCTTCGTTCGATTTATGGTTTGAGTCTATCTGAAGCCAAAAGTCTTATTATCATGACTGATAATAAAACGCAAAATACGGATAAAAATGCCTTTGATATGATAAATCAACAACAACGTAACTTACTGAAAACATTAAGGATTTCTGCAAAATTAATAGAAGAGGAATCTGTATTGTTAGAGGATAATATGTAGGTAATCTTACACTTTCTGAAATAGTCACTATTCAGCCCTTAGTCTTGATTTCAAACTCAAGGCTAAAAGCTAAAGTTTCCTTTCAAAGACTGACTGAATTAGCGGCCTTAAAAAATTAAATAATCTAAAATCTAATACAAACTATGGCTAACAGAAAAAAAGAACGAGAGAACACATCATTGCTGATCTTTGCACAAATTATGTAGAATATTTTATTTTCTAGTCAATGGTTTTTCTGTTGAACGGGTGGAAAAAGATTATGGATATGATTTGATTATGTTTACGTATGATAATCAGGGAGAAATTGAAAATGGACAAGTTTACCTTCAATTAAAAGCAACAAAGAATATTTCAATAGTCGATAATACAATCACATTTTCAGTATCAGTCAAAGATTTAAACTTGTGGATAAAAGAACCCATGCCGGTTTTTATTATCTTATATGATGCAAATCTAAAAATCGCGTTTTGGTTATATGTGCAAGCGTATTATGAGAAGCGTAAACACGAAATGAATTTAAAACAAAAAACGATCACATTACATTTTGCCAAATCGGATATTTTAAATGAAGATACGATGCAAATTTAGAGCCTATAAAATAAATATTCTCAAGCAATTCAATGGAAAGGCACAACATCATGTCTAATAAATTAACTTATGCGAAACTCAAAAAAATCTTAATCAATTTAGGATTTTCTGACATCTTTACTTACAAAAATAATCATGCTATCGTGTTTAAAAATTCTGCCAATGATTCTATGATTGTTTTGCCACTTATGTCTCCACGTACTTTTGTGAGTCAAATGCACTTGTCGGCGGTTAGACGCATTCTCATTGAAAACAATATACTTGACAGAGATAAATTTAGTCGCTTAGTGAGTGCCTAAAATACTTTAGAAATCCGATTGGAAACGTATTTTTGAGATTTTGGATGGATACTATTTGCTCGTGACTTTACTTTTTTTTCATAAGCGAGGTGATTTATGCAAAAAGAATTTTGTTTTAATTGTGACTATGAAGTGAGCGTAGGGTGGGTAGAGCTATGCTGCACCCACCATCTTAATCTGAAAAGGTGGGTTTTGTTCCTCTACTCACCCTACGCTTGCTTGCAGTTTTTTACGCAATTCATCAAGAATTGACTTAGAAAACGAAATTGGGGTCATCTTTTTCTCCTCTTATTAGGCATGGGAAAATAAAATACCTCTTGTCCCCCGTAGAAAAATGAGAGTTAGGGGGAATTTTGGGTCGATTATTTTTCCACAATTTCCCGACGACTTGTATTGAAATTTTTGACAACTTAAATTATACTTTCAAAAATGGTTTTTGCACAACTTTGTGAATTTATTTTTCTGAACTTCTATATATTAATTATTATAGCAGAAAATCGTTATTTTTTATTTTCGGATACGTCTTTTGATGTAGGCAAGATTGAAGGTTGCCCTAGTTATTTCATGCACGTTCCTAAGCGAGCGTCTCATCGTTATACATAAGTCAAAAGGTATGATTTGTAGGGTGTATAAGCGTCAGCGTCATACACCAAACTCATCGTTATACATAAGTCAAAAGGTATGATTTGTAGGGTGTATAAGCGTCAGCGTCATACACCAAACCACCAAAAAGGTGGATGACTACGAAAAAATAACTTTAAAATCAAATACTTAAATACTTATGTATAACGATGAGAGCGAGCGTTGGGTGCGTCCCACGGCGCTAATTTCGTCAGTCTCCTTTATTAGGAGACTTGAGCTTTTAGCCTTGAGATTTACCTCAAAGCTATACTGCTAACGGTTGAGTTTTATTTCTTCCATGTTTCCAAAACCTATCAGGTTTGCCGTTTTCTTCAATACGTCCCGTTTTTAGCCGTTCAAAATATAATTTTTACAAAATGGTCCCAATATAAACCAAGCCTTTTCAAAAAAACCTACCTTTCCAATTTAGGTTAAATTATGCGTTTTAATCTTAAGATATTCTTCTATCGTTTTAGAATCTTTAGGTGGAGAAAAAAAGTAGCCCTGTACATGATGACAATTGGCTGCTTTTAACATGGAAATTTGCATAAGAGTTTCTACACCTTCTGCCACCACTCTCAAATCAAAAGCTTCACATAATGCAATGATAGCATGAGCAATTTGTGTCGATTTAGCCGATATATTGATTTCTTGGATAAAACTTTTGTCAATTTTTAAAGCATCTATTGGAAATTTTTGTAAATAACTCAAAGACGAATAGCCTGTACCAAAATCATCAATATATAACAAAACCTCTAAACTCTTTAAGTCATTAAGTACTGCCAGCGCTGCTTCTGGATCTTGCATCATAGCACTTTCAGTAATTTCCACACGGCAAGTTGGGGCTTTGATACCTGTTTTGCTAATAATTTCTTGAATTTTATTTACTAAATGTGCTTGTTTCATTTGAATAGGTGAAACATTGATATTCATACCTAAATCCGCATGGTGTGAAAACAGAGTTTGCCAATGGCGTAACTGAACACAAGCGGTTTCAAATACCCATAACCCTAGTTCTTTAATTAAACCCGTTTCTTCTGCTAACGGAATAAATAAATCCGGTCTTATCATTCCTCGCTGAGGATGTTCCCAACGCACTAATGCTTCTAAACTAACCGTTTTGAATGTTTCTAGCGAAATAATGGGCTGATAATAAAGACGAAACTCTTCCCGTTCCAAAGCCTTACGTAAATCCGATTCCATGCGTAGTTTTGATATCATACGAGTACGCATGTTCGGGTCAAAAACCAAGCTTTTCCCCCGTCCTTCTTGTTTAGCCACGTACATGGCAGTATCAGCATCGCGTAATACCTCATCAGCCGACTTATATTTTAGATTGTTTAGTTCATTCAGGGCAATCCCAATACTGGCTGTGGGGTTAAATGTTTCATTTTTTAAAGTATAGGGTTGGCTTAATCGCTCTTGAATACCTTCGATTAGCGGTTCAAGGGTGGATAAATCACGCGGATTTTTTAATAGTAAGGCAAATTCATCACCACCAAATCGTGCCACTACAGTATTTTCACCCGTGTAATGATTTAAACGATAAGCGATTTCCATCAGTAATTTGTCCCCCACCAAGTGTCCCATGTAATCATTAACGACTTTAAAATTATCTAAATCAACAAAAAGGACCGCAAAATGTTTCTGTTCTTCAATCGCCTGAGTTAACATGGTGGTAAAGGCGGCACGGTTTAATAATCCGGTGAGTTGATCATGAGTGGCATCATAACGTAATTTTTCCTCCACTTGTTTGCGTTTTGTCACATTTTCGACAATGCCCTCATAATAGCGAATTTGCCCGATGTCATCACGCACCACCCGCACGGTTTCATTGACCCAAATCACAGAACCATCCTGACAACGTGCTTGATATTCAAAGTTTTGCACCTGGGAATGCATTTTCAGCAATGCGAGAAATTCAAGCCGCCGCTTTTGAACAACGTATAATTGTTGTCCAATATCTGTAATTTGAGTCAAGATTTGTTCTTCAGAATCATAACCAAACATACGAACAAAAGCCGGATTGACGCTTAAATATCGCCCACTAGGTGTACATTGAAAAATACCTTCTATAGCGTTTTCAAAAATATCACGATATTTCTTTTCGGCTTCTAACCGAGCTTCTTCAGCCAGTTTGCGCTCCGTGATATCTTCAATCATGTTAATCAGAAAGGGGTAATTAGTATCGCGGACAATCGAACAACTTTGATTGGTCCAAACAATTGCCCCGTTTTTGCTTATATAGCGTTTACTCACCCGATAGGTATCATTTTTTCCCGCTAATATTTTCTCCAACATAAATTGATCTAGGTTAATATCATCCGGATAAGCAAAATTTTTTAATAATTTTTTATTTAATTCCCCTTCCCGATAGCGTAGCAAGCTTTGCAAGGCTCGGTTGCAGTCTAAAATTTCATTATTTAGACTTGTTTGTGCTATTCCAATAGGGGCTTCATCAAAAATTGCTTGAAAACGCTGTTGACTATTCTCTAATTCTTTAGTGATTCGTTCTCGGTTTTTAATTTCCTGGTTGAGTGCTTGATTGGTTCTTAACAAACTGAGAGTCCGTTTAGCAACTAACTCTTCTGCCCAATGTGCTTGGAGGTTTATAATGTACAGATAACGCAATAATCCCATGGTAAACAAAAGTCCAACAACTAAGACTATCCAGGCATACCAAGTTTGAACAAGTGACTTATCTTGAGCTTGATAAAACACAATACGCCATAGCCGTCCGCCAAATTCAAAGCTCATTGACGATAATTCTTTCGTTTGAAAGTTTTCTTGTCCACGGTACCAGGTTGGCGCATATAGAATCGGTTTCTGGGTATCTGGAGTTTCATCTTCAATCAGTAAAAATACCTCGGTTCTTTGTTTAGGTACCCGCAGTACTTGTTCTACTAATTCATTAAATAAAAATACGCCCACGGCAAATCCCAGTAATTGTTGTTGTCGTGTTGTCCGTGTTAGGGGACTATCCTGATAAATAGGAAGAAATACGCGAAATCCAAGCTGGTTTCCTTGAGCAGTGCGTATCCAAATAGCGCCACTTGTGGTCAACTGTCCCAAATCACGCGCTTTTTCTATAGCCATTTTGAGTACCGAATTGGAGCCGAGATCATAGCCTGATGTTTCGACGTTGGCAGATTTAGATTCACTAAACAGAACAGGATAATAAATTTTTCGTTGCCCGGCTATCCGTCTATCACCATTGGGTGAATATTCCCAAAAACTAAAATGGTTGACTTTTTCGGATTGTATCTGGGCGGTGATGGCTTGACGAGAAGAAAAGGGAACGACGGTTACCCATTCCAAAGCCTGAATTCCTGGTTGGATTAACATATCGCCCTTGACAAAACGGGCAAATTTTTGGCGGGTAATCGGGTAATGTACATTCGTTAAGCCACGGATAGCATTTAGAATATTGCCAAAAGTGGTAAATATTTGACGTAATACGCGCACATGTTCATCTGTCTGTCTTTTTGTTTCATTGATAGCCAGCGTTAACTCCCATTGCTTAACGTAGAAAAAGCTGGTTGAAGATAGCCCGATACCAATGATTGCCACTAAGAGCAATGACAGATAAGTTTTTTTTTTAGGATTTTACGATGCATGAGAAATGGACATAAGAATTGTAATTAATATTTTTATTAGCATTACAGTTTAGTAAATGCAATTACTATTAGTAATTAAGATTAAAAAACGTTTTATAGATGTTCAGAAAAATAACTTCATACGCACGAGGGTTTGCGCGTGAGATTGTCTCTACATTTGTAAACTTATTTATTTGAAAAACTATAGAAATATTAATTTTTGAAAAAATCGTATTTCTTCAATTATACTAAGCGTACTTGATACTTTAGAAAATTCATTCAGAAATCCAATTTTTGAAAAAATTAGATTTCTATACTCCGAACTGTCAAGTTTTCGGATTTTCGTTGCCAATATTTTGACTTCCCCCTACAAAAATCCGAAAAATTTAACCGTGCGGAGTATATACTAATTTGGGCATTCCAGAAATACTATTTTAAAAAATAGTATTTCTATATTCAACATTTTCACAGATTTGATTGCAGTGAAGTATAAGATTAAAAAACGTTTTATAGCTTTTCAGATAAATAAAAGTTCTCAGAGCTGACAGGTTGGAAAAACCTGTCAGGTCTTTAAGCCAAAATATTTATCTGAAAAGTTATAGAAACACTATTTTTGAAAAATAGTATTTCTTTCTTTAAATTAAAATTAAAAAAACGTTTTAGAAATCCTATTTTTTCAAAAAATAGGATTTCTTTCTTTAAAACCTGTATATTTTTTTAAATAAGTAACATTATACGTTGTAAAATTCCTTATGTTCTGAGGCAAAAACATGCGAATATAAATTAGCAATCCATTGTTTACCTTCTTGAGTGACCCGTAAGTAATGCAGGGCATCTTGAATATAACGACTAACAATGCCCCAGTAAAATGAGGGATAATTAGTCTGTAAGTCTAACGGGGAAGAATAACCGAGTTGTTTATTGACCCCTGTTTCTTGAAATTCGTAATATAATGTTGGTAACTTACGAAGATAATGTGGATCAGCCAATTGTCCAATGAGATCAGCCGCACGTACTAAACCCGGGTGGGAAGAAGTCGTTTGATGATCATTATCATCAGGCACCGGGAAACGAGTTAATTCAATATTAGCGGCAATGATTTCAGCATCAATTAAAGGATTACCCCCAAAACGTTCGCGGATAAAGAGTTTACCGCGATCAACATGATAGGGCGACATAGAAGCATCTGTTGCCCCATCGGGTAAAGTTACCACCTCATTTTTCATGCCGGTTGTATAACGACCCTCACGGTCATCACGACAAATTCCACGAATATGTCCTATGTCATGACAAAGCAAGGAAATAATAAAATTAAGCCAATCACGATGTGAAACTCCCCCTTCACGGATATGTTTACCTCGAAGAATTTCTTGTCCGACTAAAGTGACCATAATCGTGTGTTCCATATTATGGTAAAGTGCATCACTATTTGCAAAATGTTCCAAAGCCATGCGTCCAGCCCAGGCAATTATTTCGCTATTTGAGCTTTCTAATTCTCCATAATTACGGCGATAAGCAATTTGGAGTTGCTCAACAAAACCTTCAATAGCTAATTCAGTAGGATTAAACATGTTAATTCACTCAATTTTTTTAAAGAAAGATTATAATGGGCTAAATGGTCCAATTGATGTTAAAGTTAGATCGTGTTGTTAATAATTACTTATTGATTTACTTTTAATGACTTTATATTGCATTTAAATCTATTGAATTGTACTAAATTTCTAGATAGCATATCGCTATATATGTGATAAAAACTGAGATTAAATGCTTATCTTTTGTAACTAATAGCCACAGCAT
>Ga0233404_10000047_pt1 | contig 25375 bp, 17 predicted proteins | sample Na_oxic_2_MG_FD_179861 | JGI IMG/M metagenome (GOLD analysis project Ga0233404, IMG submission 179861) | Seawater microbial communities from Saanich Inlet, British Columbia, Canada - Na_oxic_2_MG | ecosystem: Environmental > Aquatic > Marine > Inlet | place: Canada: British Columbia | collected...
CCAAGCATCATACCCTGCGAGTTTTAACTGTTGGTGCAATCGCCCAACTAAGCCTAAGCTTTCTCTTCGCCCGTAGGACATGAATAAGTCTTTGAATTCATTCATATTTTTAGTAATATTTCCTTATTAAATAAAGTATTGATAATACTTTTGTATAGTAAATGTGAATTAAGGGTTAAGACATAAAAAATCAACCAGGGCGAACACGCAGATTCGCCCCTACAGCAAGTGTAGCAAGTGTAGGGAGGAGCTTCGCTGCAACCCACCACACCATATAAAGAGGTGGGTTTTGTTCCTCTACCCACCCTACGCTTGCTCCGCAATGATTTATGAGAAATTAGTTTTACAAATTCTTAATTTCTTTTAAATATCTAATTTTTTCTAAACTTACTTCTGTCGCAGTACTTATCTGCTCATCAGTAAAATCACCCATGCTTAGCATTTTTCCCGCCACTTTTTCTTTGTCGGTTAACTTTAATTCCTCAGCGACGGGAAGACGACTTGGGGTGGGGAAGTTGGTACAGATAATATAGGTATAAAGCTGTTTACCTTTAATAACTTCTTCTTCATAGAGAATATGGGCATCAGTATGCAAATTGCTGAACACCACATAGTAACCTTCGTCCAAACCTTCTGAGTTGAGATATTCGGCTAATTGTCCTTTACCCTTTTTGTGCAAAGTTATATTACTAAAGACTTTAACTTCAATCAGATAGCGGTTGTTTTTATAAACAATGAGTATATCGGTACGTCCCGCGCCAGAAGGCACTTCTATAAAAGTGTGCCCTTCTAATGCTTCGATAAAGAAGTTAATAAAACCATCTAATGAATAATGCCAAGCGGCTTCTTTGAGATTCTCGGTATCAAAGGCTTTAAAGCCACGCCGTCGCACATATTGTCGATATTTTTTGAGTAGGGCATGGATATTCAAGCCGTCACCTTGCAAGTATTCATCGAAGGTGTCATCGGCTTTAATGCCATAATGCCTCCTTTCACCATTATACATAGGACGAAATGCGGTGATAATACACTTGCTATATAATGGGACTAATATTCCAACATGAGCATTTATATTATCAATGACTCCATTAGCATGTAAATAAGCAATGTCTTCAGTATGGACAGTGAAATCAATCGGTTCTTCGCCAAACAGTAAACGGTACATAAACGCCTTTTTTTCTTTGGCTTTTTGAACAATATTGATGATGTTTTTATCATACTTCGATTTTAAAAAATAATTTAACGTCTTGAAAAAATCAGTCATGGTGACGGTTTTATCAAGAGCTACCCTTTCGATTAAATCTAAGGCTAACGCACACACAAGCCCTGGTTGTCCCTTGGTATTGGCATAAATCGCTTTGACCACTGGCTCTTCAAATCTTTGTCCCGATTCAATGATATATTGCGCAATTAAGCCATTAACTTCTTCAAAGGTAAAATAAGAGACTTTCAACTCTTCGGCCACATTAAACGGTGAAGCACCTGATGTCACCAGTTCAGCGATGGTACTGACACCGACTAGAATTAAGGAATGAAGCGCATAATATTGTTTTTCGTGATACATTTGCCGAAAGGTGTGCATCACCTCACTTAAAACCGAATCGGGTATACCTTCAAATTCATCTATCACCAGAACGATAGGCTTTGATTGTAACTGAATCTCTTCAAAAAAATCTTTCAGTTCTACGGGGTTTTTAATTGTTAGTCCAAGTTTTATCTGATATTCAGCTAATTTTTGATGAAATTCATTATTTAGGGCTTGGTAAAAAACTTCTTTATCTACCGTTTTCAAACTTTCAAAACTTATCCAAATGGGAGTAAAGCCTTCCTTCTTAACCATTTCTAATAAAAGTTGAAAATAGGTGGTTTTGCCGGTTTGGCGGGGAGCAAACAAAGTAAAGTATCTCCCTTTGCGTACTTTTTCGAGGCCAACTGCGATTAATGCTTCACGCATTACGGTGTAATGAAGGGCAGGATCACAGGGGCCAGAGGTGTTAAATTCTCGCATAAAAATGGTTTCCTTACTAATTTAAATTTGTAGGATTAATCCTTTAATTGTCTGAATCAGAATTAACCGAATTTAAGAATTTTCAGAATGATCTGAATGAACACATTCTATTAATTCTAAAATTCCGAAAATTCTGATTCAGACAAAAAAATATGTAGGGTGCGTCCCACGCACCGTTTTTGGTGGATGTTATTATTATGATGAAGCAATGCGTTTTTGAAAGGTGCGTAGGACGCACCCTACGCTTGCTGAATGTAGGGTGCGTCCCACGCACCGTTTTTGGTGGGTGTCCTTATTATGATGAAGCAATGCGTTTTTGAAAGGTGCGTAGGACGCACCCTACGCTGGCTAAAAACTAAGTACAACGGATTAGGGAATCAAACGGATTTTTATCAGGGCTGATTAAACTCCCAGCACAAATCAGACGCTGGAGCGTCGGGGTATGCATTCCCAACGAAGACGTTGGGAACGAGAAACCCGCCTCCGTTTACTATCATTTCTGCTGATATGGTAAGGAATGGTGATTGGATTCCGACTATCCCAACTCTTGCCAAGAGAATGACTGATTATGTTGAGGCGTTGGAAAGCAATGGTCGTTATCCACTTTGTATTTGGCCACCTCATTGTTTGATTGGTAGTTGGGGACATGGAGTTGTTACACAATTGTATACTACTTTGTTGGAATGGGAGAAGACTCCTCCGGCTATGGTAAATTATGTTAATAAGGGTTCTAATCCTTATACTGAACATTATTCTGCAATTAAAGCGGATGTGCCAGATGCTGATGATGCTTCTACGCAAGTTAATACTCAATTGGTGGCGAGGTTGATGGAAGCGGATATTGTTGTGATAGCTGGTGAGGCGAGTTCTCACTGTGTTGCTAATACGGTTCGTGATATTGCAAATGGGGTTGGTGATGCTTCAGATGTTTTTCTCGTTCCCACGCGCCGGCGTGGGAATGCAGAAGCACCGCGCTGGCGGTGCGAAGAATCAAGCATACTTGCTTCCTGATTCATTGCACAATTTTTCTCGTTCCCACGCGCCGGCGTTTTCTCGTTCCCACGCGCCGGCGTGGGAATGCAGAAGCACCGCGCTGGCGGTGCGAAGAATCAAGCATACCTGCTTCCTGATTCATTGCACAATTTTGTTTGTCAATTTAACCGTGTATTGTTTCATATATACGCACCGCCAGCGCGGTGTTCCTGCATTCCCACGCTGGAGCGGTGGGAACGAGAACAAATTTTTGAATTCGGCAAATTTTGATTCAGACAAATAAAAAATCCTGTCCATCCTTTTTAAACTGTGTAATCAGGTTCGAAGATATCTATCATTGATAGGCGGATGCCGGTAATATTGTCAATAACTTCTTCTGCATCTGAGGCAAAAGTTTTGCACCGCAGATGTTGTTTGGGAGGCGAATAAACATTTATTGTCTGAGTGGCGGGTATAACCAACCAGCACGATTTAACCCCAAGCGCAAAATAAGCTTTGGTTTTTCTGACTAGGTAATTAATCGCTTGTCTTGGTGAAAGAATTTCAATTGCTAAGTCTGGCATTATCAATACAGTTATTAAATCATCCTTTTCAGCAGGTATTTTTGGGCGTTTAAAATAGGCACAAACATCTGGTTTGAGTTCTTCTTTGGCATCAAGATCATATTTGCTCAGATCATGTTGACTGATGTCTAAACTTAATTCGGTCATGACGGCGAGTTTTTTCTCACATTTGAATTTGAGTAAACCGGCTAAATTGGTTTGCACGGTACTATGATTCAATGATCCCATTTCGTCTTCCCCGTCAATCGCATTGTTTTCAATTTCGTAGATGTCGCTCATGTTTTTACTCTTTTGGCTGTTTTCCATGCAGATGTATGTGAATGAGAAAGAATTTTTTGAACATGATTAAACGGATTAAAAGATGGGCAGGATGAGTTTGTGAATTAATCTTGTCTATCCTTAAATCCTGCATAATCATGTTCAAAAACCAGAAAGTTACAACCCCTCATCCCCAAAAACCACATTGGCATCCCATTCCCTAGCTTTGGCGAATTTTTCTTTAGCTTGCTCTATTTCATCCCAAGTTGGTTCACGGATTTTATTACCTTCATCATCAGTAGGATTTAGTAGTTCTCTAGCTTCCGCAACTAATTCAATAGCACCAAGCGTATCTTTGGGTAAATCAGGACAAGTTTTTTCATGAGGACTGTCTCCCATATACTTACGCCATTCTTTATGACTAAGGTTACGATTAGTAATTGCACAAACCTGTTGTTTCCATGATTCTGGATTAACATCCCAAAGACGCACGGTTTTATCAGAACTTGCCGAAGCGAGCGTTTTTCCATCGGGACTGAAGCTAACGCTATTAACAAAAGAAGAATGTCCGGTTAAAGGTTCGCCGAGCGATTGGTGGGTTTTAACATCCCAAAGACGCACGGTTTTATCTCGGCTACCCGAAGCGAGCGTTTTTCCATCGGGACTGAAGCTAACGCTATAAACAGAAGAATGTCCGGTTAAAGGTTCGCCGAGCGATTGGTGGGTTTTAACATCCCAAAGACGCACGGTTTTATCATCACTTGCCGAAGCGAGCGTTTTTCCATCGGGACTGAAGCTAACGCTATAAACAGAAGAAGAATGTCCGGTTAAAGGTTCGCCGAGCGATTGGTGGGTTTTAACATCCCAAAGACGCACGGTTTTATCAGAACTTGCCAAAGCGAGCGTTTTTCCATCGGGACTGAAGCTAACGCTCCTAACCCAATTAGAATGTCCACTAAAAGGTTCGCTGAGCGATTGGTGGGTTTCTACATCCCATAGGCGCACGGTTTTATCAGAACTTGCCGAAGCGAGCGTTTTTCCATCGGGACTGAAGCTAACGCTCATAACATAATCAGAATGTCCGGTTAAAGGTTCGCCGAGCGATTGGTGGGTTTTAACATCCCAAAGACGCACGGTTTTATCCCAGCTACCCGAAGCGAGGGTTTTTCCATCGGGACTGAAGCTAACGCTATTAACAATTGATGTATGTCCGGTTAAAGGTTCGCCGAGCGATTGGTGGGTTTTAACATCCCAAAGACGCACGGTATCATCAGAACTTGCCGAAGCGAGCGTTTTTCCATCGGGACTGAAGCTAACGCTATCAACAGAAGAAGAATGTCCACTTAAAGGTTCGCCGAGCGATTGGTGGGTTTTAACATCCCAAAGACGCACGGTTTTATCCCAGCTACCCGAAGCGAGCGTTTTTCCATCGGGACTGAAGCTAACGCTATTAACATCAGAAGAATGTCCACTAAAAGGTTCGCCGAGCGATTGGTGGGTTTTAACATCCCAAAGACGCACGGTATTATCAGAACTTGCCGAAGCGAGCGTTTTTCCATCGGGACTGAAGCTAACGCTATTAACAGAATAAGAATGTCCGGTTAAAGGTTCGCCGAGCGATTGGTGGGTTTTAACATCCCAAAGACGCACGGTTTTATCATAACTTGCCGAAGCGAGCGTTTTTCCATCGGGACTGAAGCTAACGCTCAAAACATAAGAAGAATGTCCGGTTAAAGGTTCGCCGAGCGATTGGTGGGTTTTAACATCCCAAAGACGCACGGTTTTATCACCACTTGCCGAAGCGAGCGTTTTTCCATCGGGACTGAAAGCAACGCTGACAACACCAGAAGAATGGCCATATAAAAATGCTTTTTTATGCTTCTTCGCTTGTAATACTCGTAATAAATTACTTTTACTGGTTGCTATCCTTTTTTCATTAAAGGCTTGGGTTGCTAATAATAAAGCATGTTCAAAATAGCCATTACTTACACTTGGTACTTGAGTGGCAATTATAGATTGAGCTCCTAATTGTCCAGCTAAGGCTATTTGGGCTTGGTCTTTGGCTTCGTTCATTTTAATAACAGCAAATCCAGCCGCAATAACCGCTAAAATAGCTAAAACACCCACAAAACTAAACAAAATATTCCGCCGCCTATTAGCTTTCTTTATCGCCTTGCGACTATCGACAATAAAATCCTGCTGCAAAACAGTTGGCATCGGTTTCTTTTCTTTCTCCAACGCCCTATCCTGCCAACCCTCAGCATTATCACAAGCCGTAATATTCAGCAAAAAATCCCGACTCCGATTATTTTCCACCCAATCACCAGCCCGTTGCTGCAATACCGTATGCTGATGAGCATGTTCCCGATCCAACTCAATCGCTTGAATTAATTCTGGGAAAGATTTATCAAACGCCGTATCCTTAAAATCAATCCAATTAATTACCCGCAAAGTTTCTGGCATCAAAGCCGGATCAACTTCCCGATGCAACACACTGATAAACCGCTTACTCTGCTCACTCGCATAATTCACCTCCCGTTCACAATACTCCGAACTCACCGCATCCGCAGACAACACAAACAAAAAATTATCAGCACTGCTAATTCCTTTAAAGATTTCATTCTCAAAATCAACCCCGGTGCTGATACTTTCTTGGTCAAACCAAGTGGTTTTGCCAGCCTCTTGCAACGCCGTGTTCAAATGCCGAGCAAAATCAGCATCTTTGCGGGAGTAGGACACAAATACCTCAGTCCCCAATTGGCCCTTCGCCGCCTCGCTTGCTGTAATCAACTCCTTATGCAAAGGCAATGGGGGATGCTGCTCGCGTTTATCATTTAGGCGCAACCACGTTTTGGCATTCTCTAAATTATGCCCTCGCAGCAAAAACGATGATTGACGCTTCTCGCTCTCCCATTTCAAAGCACGCGCCAACAAGACTTTATGCTGCTCATAATATTCCTGATCGAGGCGCAAAATGTTGAGAATGTCGTCAATATCGCTATCATAATCAGCTTGGCAAGTGTTATCGGTAAAATCAACGTACTGCAATTCACGCAAAACTTCTGGCGTATCTGCTTCTGGTGTGGGCGCAATTAATAAGGGTACGATGCGCTTATTATATTTTTGCGCATGGGCTAATTCTTTTTTGCAATATTCAGAAGTTATTGAGTGGGGCGAAATGAAATAAAAGAAATTGTCCGCATTTTCAATTCCCATTTTAATTGCACATTCGTAATCGGCTCCTTTTTGGATATCGCGATCATGGGTCCAAGTGGTTTTGGCATAACGTGATAACGATTGGATAACGTTATCTCGAATATCTTTATCATGGTCAACGTCATAACAGATAAAGATATCCGTCATCAGGTTTTCGGCATTTTTACGCGCCTCGCAAATATATTCACACAGCAACTTTGTGAGTTGGCACGGTTGTTGTTTGGGTGGTAAAAATTCGGCCAATAACCAGTCTTCGGCAACCGTGCGTTCTTTACCGACTAATAAATAATGCGTGGCTTTTTGGTTTTGTTGCCACCATAAAGCTTCCGATAAAATTTCGGTGTGTTTATGGACATAATCCTTTTGTCGCTCTAGCACTGCCGTGATGCGTTCCACAATACTATCCAGCGTATCAATGGCTTCACCAATAATTTCAGACGGAAATTCAAACGTTTTTAAATAATCTAAGTCATCATGTTTGGCCCAATGATTTTCATAATATTTGGACCAATTAGCCAAACGTTTGCAAACTTCATCGGAAACTTTTTCTTTGGCATCCAACCGATCTCTTTTGCCAAGCAACGCATGAGAACGATTTAACACATCTTGCGTGGTTTTAATAGCTGGATCGGGTAAATTGTGATGTTGATAAAAACCAGCTAAGGCTTGTTGATTAGCTTTTGATAACGGTTGCGATTCCGTTTTATAAATGCTCATTTGGCTGACTGGAATGATACGTTTGCCAAGAACCAGGGCATATTCCAATTCAAGCAGACAATAGGGCGAGGTCATGCAGCGAGGGGCCATCACATAAACAAAATTATGGGCAGATTCGATGCCACGATCAATGCGCTGCGCATAGTCGTCCCCGTCGGGGATGTTTACTTTATCGAACCAAGCATCATAACCTGCGAGTTTTAATTGTTGGTGCAATCGCCCAACTAAGCCTAAGCTTTCTCTTCGCCCGTAGGATATGAATAAGTCTTTGAATTCATTCATATTTTTAGTAATATTTCCTTATTAAATAAAGTATTGACAATACTTTTGTACAGTAAATGTGAATTAAGGGTTAAGACATAAGTTTAAAATCAACCAGGGCGAACACGCAGATTCGCCCCTATAGCTTTTCAGATAAATATTTTGGCGGAAAGACCTGACAGGTTTTGGAAACCTGTCAGGTCTGAGAACTTTTATTTTTCTGAAAAGCTACGTCAAATATTTCGTTGTAGGGGCGGACCTACGTGTCTGCCCTCCTTTGTGAAGTTATTTATCTGAACATCTATAAATTAAAAACATCTAGAAAATGTGCAGGTTTGATCTGGATTGACGCAGCCTTCGTACCTACCTGAGATAATAGTTCGACATTGTCAGGATTGTCCATTTTTTCTAAGCCGTTGACTTCTTGTTCGCTCATTACCATCTCAAGCTCGTCTTTCATCCATTTAACATCGAAAGAAACATCGTAGCGCAAGTAGGAAATGAGAGGTTTACCATTACCTAGGATATCTCCTTGCAAGTTACCCATTTCAGCATCAATTTTCCAAGATGTCGGGCTATTAGACATCCACTGCATCATAGTCTGTTCAAGCAAGCCAGTATCAGTCATAACTGAAAGAAGGGAACGACCCGCTAATTCAACGGGTGCCATATCTAAAACTTCTTCAGGAGCAATGCGAAAATTTTGATATCCCGTCCCTACCGAAACAAGAAGGAGTTGATCTTCACCAAAAGACCAATTAAACCCATATCCCTGTGTTGTTGCTATCAACAGCGTTTGTAAAGATGGGTTATTGTGAGGGCTAATTCCCCCATCGACAAAAACACCATACTTATCACTAGCGATTTGGATCTTTTCTGGTTCAAAGTAGTGCGGTGCGGCTGTACTGGCTCGTACAATTTCCTTTAACAAATAATCTCGGTTAGGGATAGTGGTATGCCCTGGAGTAGGATTAAAGTACTTTCCTTTCGGATTATTATGTAGTGGCCAAATGCTACCGGTATCTAGGCGTTTAGTGATAACCAGTAAGCCGGTTCGCAGTTGATCACTACCTAACGTCACATTTCCGAAATGTTTGTCCAGGGCTTTGAGTAACGGTTTGCTGGAAAATTTTGGGATAAACATACCCCAACGGAAAAAGTGGCTATTGAAAACTTCGTCAGCTAAGGATTGGTAAATCCCTTGTAGTTTTTCAACGGTGAAACCCAATGCTAAACCGGCGGCAATGATTGAGCCAGTGGAAGTACCCGCGATCAGATCAAAATAATCACATAATCTAAAATTTGGATCACCGCCTGCACGTTCTCGCAAAATACTTTCCATGGACTTTAAGTAGCCCAGTGTTAGCACACCACGAATCCCACCCCCATCCAGTGTCAAAATACGTTTGGGGCCGGGGCCAAAAAGATGTTCATTTAGAGTTTTTTCTACCATTATGTTTATTACCTTTCAAATTTGGACTATAATACTTAGGAACGTGCATAAAATAATTTCATTACCCCCTATAGATGTTGCTGAAAAATAAATTCACAATGAGGGCGAACATGCAGGTTCGCCCCTACAAAGAAAATGTCATGTAGGGGCAGACATAAGTTTCTGCCTTTTGTGAAGTTATTTATCTGAACATCTATAGCTCCCTAACTGTTGATTCTGTCAATTTTTCATGCAAAAAATGTGTTTTTGCCAACCATAAGTAGGTACACATAAATATTTTAACATTTTTGTTTTCTTCTAAAGCACTGATTATTAACGGATTTATAAAAATAGAAAATGTTAAAATACTTTTGAGTACCTACTTAGGAACGTGCATAAAATAACTTCGACAACTAAACCTGACAGGTTTTGGAAACCTGTCAGGTTTGATGCGACATTGTGGAAGTTATTTTGTGCATGTTCCTTACCTATATCCGACATTCCGTATACCTCTGTAAACATTTGATATTAAATGAAAATAAAATTTATTGTAAAAATATATATTTTTTATTTAAAATCAACAGCTAACGATTAAGGTGTGCGGAATGTCGGCTATATATACTCAATATTCTAATTTTGAGAGTCAAAAGGCTTAAAAAATACTATTTTTGGTAAAAATAGTATTTCTAATGGCACTATTAAGTTTTCAAAATCATATTATCAAAATTAGGTTTAAATCAAAATTTGAGATTAAGATTTAAATTAAGAATTAATTAAATTGAACGCTCAAATTGTCGTATTAGCTTCGCTGAATCCAGGATAGCCCTTATGACATTTTGCAAATCTAATATTTTTTAGTTGTTCAAATTTACATATAGCTTTTCAGAAAAATAAAAGTTCTCAGACCTGACAGGTTTCCAAAACCTGTCAGGTCTTTCCGCCAAAATATTTATCTGGAAAGCTATAGGTGCGGATATTTATGTGCATAGATTTTGCCCGCCTAAGAACAGCATAACACCGCCTACTTCATACCTACTATGTGCGAAATTAAGAGTTGATTTCCTTATGTAACAGTGTATAATGTGCGAATTAAGAGTTGAATTTTTGGTGTTTCAAGTAGCTCCAAAGCTAAAGCTTTGGATTCCAACAGTTACACTTTTTAAAATTTTTCATCTGTTTGGCAACCCTTAATTCGCATCAATATAGATGTTCATAAAAATAATTTCTCGATCAAACCTGCTAGGTTTTGGAAACCTAGCAGGTTTTGTGAAGTTATTTATGTGAAAAACTATAGATGTTAATACTTAACAACAGAATTGCGATTTCACTCATATTTTTTTATCAATAAGGAAAAAAATGACTCATTTTTATAAAACGAACTTTTCACTTGTTGCTAGTTTACTATTATTATGCCTTGCGCCGATGGTAGCTGGGGCAGATAAAACTATTTGGCAGGGTGAAAGTGGTGATTTAAATATCCGTTGGACTGAAGCGGATATAACGGCTACGGCTGCTGATGGAAACGTTTTGTTTTCCGCACGGGCATTAGCTGAAGAAGATTTTAAGGCTGATTTTTTAACCGAGCAATCTTTAGACAAGGATAATCCTTGTGAATATGAACGCAGTTTTACCCTGTTATCTGTGGTGGGCGATATTGCTAGTCTTGAAGATACACAATATGTTAATTGCCAAAGTATGCCACATCCTTCAGTTGAAACGAGGTTTATGGCAATTGATCTAGCTCAATCCGGTCAAGTGGTGAAACTGACGGACTTTTTTACAAAATCGGGTATTCTGAGGGCTTTGCTTGCCGATGCTGTGATTAAAAATGCTTTGAAAAAATCGGGGGCAAAAACGCCTGCAACGCTAACGATGCTTTATGAAGCTTTAGAGTGGACTAACATCACAGTTATAAACAAAGAGTGTAAATATCGTCTGGCGGAAGATTTTTTGAGCCGATTTGCGTTTCATCATGTTAAGAAAAATAAAGCCGCTCTTCGCTTTGAATTGCCACCGATAGCTCATGTTTGTAATTCGACTAATATTCAATTGGGATTTTACCTACCTATTCCTTCTGTTTTGAAAAAGGCTTTTGATAATGCGAAGCTGGGTAGGGCTGGTTTTTTAATGGAACAGCATAAGAAAATGGCCGGTCAGAAAATGACGAAGGTATCTTTTTCTACAAAGAGTTACTTCCAGGAAAAAGTAGGTACAACTGAGCCTGTTCCTGTTTTACCGGAGCAGGTGAAGGTAAACTATCACACCGTTGTTTCTGGGGAAACTTTGTATGGCATTGCTAAAAAATATGCTTACAGTGTTGAAGAGGTAGCCACTTGGAATGATTTACAACCCCCTTATTCTTTATCAGTGGGGCAAAAATTGCAGGTATCAGTATCGGTGGTAGCAAAATGGACACGGGTCCAAAAAGATACCATTCACCAAACATTACCTGAATTTGTATTCAAGCTGATTGGGGGAAAAACAGGCGATGTGGATGCGGTTGGTATAAAAGCAATTGAAATCTATCGTGATAATAAATCTGAACCTTTTCAAACACTTGAAGCCGGTACGCCTGTTTCGGAGTTGAAGATCGAGGATCTAAACTTTGACAGCTATAAGGATATACGCCTTATGGCATATGGTGGAGTCAATACCTATTATTCGTGTTGGCTATTTGAGCAGGAAACGGAGCAATTTGTTTTTAGTGATGCTTTTAGTGAAATTGCTTTACTAGAAGTGGATGCTGAAAAACAGCTTATCAAATCAACGTGGAATGTGAATGCTGCAGATCATGAAGGTACGGATTTCTATAAAGTCATTGATAATAAACCGGTTTTAGTCAAGAGAGAAGAAATTTACCTAGATGACAATCAGGTTAAAGTCGTCGTGCAGGAGCGTGTGGGCGATAAGATGAAAATTGTCTCTGAGAAAAGTGAAGAACCTGTCAGTGAAGAACCCGTCAGTGAAAAACCTGTCAGTGAAGAACCCGTCAGTGAAAAACCTGTCAGTGAAAAACCCGCAAAAGAGTTGGTAAAACAACGGATTATGATTGCATCTGGGGTTAATGTGCGTTCAGCAGCCAAATTGAATGCTCGTCGTGTGGGGCAATTGAATTTTGGCACCGTTGTCAAAGAACTGGCTCGTTCTAAAAATCTGGACAAAATTGGAAATTCCAAAGACTATTGGTATCAAATTGAGATGCCAAGTGGTGAAACCGGGTGGACTTTTGGTAATCTTTCTACCTCCATTGATCCAAACAAAAGGGGTGAACTCTATTTAGAAGTTGCCCAAAAGCGGCTAAAGAAAAATCTAAATTGGTCAAATCAGAAAGCGTTGTTGGATTTTTTGGCGCGAGCCAAAAAAGAGGTTCAATCACCGCCCGAAATTGCGGTTGAATTGGCGTTGCTATATTTTTCAACATTGCAAAAAAAGCTGGATCAACTTTTTAGTGGGAATCAGCAAGAAAAATCTCCTTATCGTGAATGGCTTAATGGGCAAGCACAACAAGAACTCATTTTCTATAATAAAATTGGGGACAATTGGATTATTAATGTTGACGTTTATTGGCAATTACATAATGCCTATTATCCCCTGCCCGTTGCGGAACGCATTGCTTGGGTAGCTGCAAATGCACCTTTAGGGGGTGAATGTGAGGGCTTTTTGGGATGTGCGCTTGACAGGATGAATCATACTAGTTTGAAATATTTAAAATATCATCCAACGGGTGAACATGTGGAGAAGGTTATTGATGAGGTGATGGAGTTGCTTAACGATGATATGGTAGAAGTGACCGAAGAAGATGTGGCTTTACCCAGGCTATTCGCTGTATTACAGAGTACGGTTGAGCGGACAAACCATCCTGACAAATCTGAAATCCTTCATAAAATCAAGGAACGACAACAAACGAAGTAATTGTGAATGAAAAGTATCTTTTCAAAAAATGTGGGTAAACTTGATCTAAACCTGACAGGTTTTGGAAACCTTTCAGGTTTTTTCCACCGAATTTAGAAAAGATACAATGAAAACCCAATTCATAATTCCAGGGCGAACCTACGTGTTCGCCTTGATAAACCGTGCTTCAATATAAGAGCGATTATGGCTAAAAGAACACCTTTATATAACAAACACTTAGAGAAAAAAGCTAAGATGGTTGATTTTGGCGGTTGGGATATGCCCTTGCATTATGGTTCGCAAATGAATGAGCATCATCAAGTCCGCCGTGATGCTGGGGTGTTTGATGTTTCGCACATGACGATTATTGATTTGACTGGAAAAAGGGTGCGTGAATTTTTGCGTTATTTGCTGGCTAATGATGTGGGACGCTTGAAAAATACTGGCAAGGCTCTTTATAGTTGTATGTTAAATGATCAAGGTGGTGTGATTGATGATTTAATTGTTTATTTTCAGGATGAGCATCAATTTCGTATGGTGGTTAATGCCGCGACGCGGGATAAGGATATTGCTTGGATTACAAAACAAGCAATACCCTTTGCGGTGCTTGTCCGTGAGCGAGATGATCTTGCTATGCTTGCGGTACAAGGACCCCATGTACGCAAAAAATTAGAGCCTCTGTTACCGGCTAATTTATCAGCCTCAATCATGGCACTTACCCCTTTTTATGCGACTTGGCATAATGATGAATTTTTTATTGCGCGTACTGGTTATACGGGTGAAGAGGGGTTTGAAATCATTTTACCGGCTCAGAACGCACCAGATTGGTGGGATGCCCTACTTGCAGCTGGGATCGCGCCGGTTGGTTTAGGATCGCGTGATACTTTGCGCCTTGAAGCGGGCATGAATTTATACGGGGCTGATATGGATGAAAATTATTCTCCTTTGGAATCAGGTTTAGCTTGGACGGTGGCTTTTAAACAGGCAGATCGCGTTTTTATTGGACGTAGTGCTTTAGAGACGCAGCGTGATAGGGGAAATCATTCAATCCTAGTCGGTTTAGTCTTAGCCGTAAAGGGGATATTACGAGGGCATCAAACGGTGTCCATTGAAGGCGGTGGGGTAGGAGAAATTACCAGCGGCACATTTTCACCGACATTGGGGATTTCTGTCGCTTTTGCTCGTTTACCAGCCGGGGAATATAAACAAGTAACTGTGATGATTCGCAATAAAGCGTTACTGGCAAAAGTTGTTCCCCCCCCGTTTGTGCGGCATGGCAAAGCTTGTATATAGATGTTCAGAAAAATAAATTCTAATAAACCAAGTTTTTTCAAAAAATTTGGTTTATTATCAGTGAAACTATTTATCTGAAAAAATTATATCATTGATAACTGATAACTGATAATTGATAATGAGTAAAATACCTGATAATTTAAAATATACCGAATCCCATGAATGGGTGCGTGTAGAAGAAAATGGCACTATTACTATCGGTATTACCGATCATGCTCAAGAAGAGTTGGGTGATTTGGTTTATGTTGAACTCCCAAAAATAGGGCAAGAACTCAATTTAGACGAGGTAGCTGGCGTAGTTGAATCAGTCAAAGCGGCTGAAGATTTGTATAGTCCATTAGCCGGTAAGGTTGTTGACTTTAACGCTGAACTAGAAGACGCACCGGAACCACTTAATGACGATCCTTACGGAGAAGGTTGGTTATTCAAACTGAAGTTGGCTGAAAATAGTCATTTGGAAAATCTGTTGGGGGCTGACGAATATGCAAAATTTATTGCAAAAAATGAATAATTTCTAAATCAAAAACCTGTCAGGTTTATATAGTCAGAAAAGTTTTATCCAACAAAAATCCGATTTTTCTAAAAAATCGGATTTTTAAGTCGCAATATTTATCTGGATAACTATACCACTCTAAATTTCTTAAAATCTAAAATAAGATTAATGCCCTACATTCCACATACCCCCAATGATATTGCTGATATGCTTGCTACTATTGGTGTTGGCAGTATTGAAGAGTTATTTGATGAAATTCCTGCTACCTTACGTTGTGGCTACTTAGAAAAAATTCCGCCTTCCCTAACTGAAATGGAAATCGGAGCATTAATGCGCCAACGCGCTGAACAAGATAGTGGGGCGGTCTGTTTTATCGGCGCGGGTGCTTATGAACATCATATTCCTGCCGCTGTTTGGGAAATCGCTACACGGGGCGAATTTTATTCTGCCTACACTCCCTATCAAGCCGAAGCTAGCCAAGGTACATTGCAACTTCTGTATGAATTTCAAACCATGATGGCTAATTTGACAGGCATGGAAGCTTCCAATGCCTCCTTATATGATGGAGCATCAGCTTTAGCAGAGGCGGTATTAATGGCAGTGCGCCTGGCAAAATCTAAGGCAAAATCTATTTTAATGCCAACGACAGTGCATCCAATTTATCGGCGCGTGGTACAGACTACCGTTAAAAATCAAGGGATTAAGTTGGTTGAGATACCTTATGACATTGAGTTAGGTAGCATTGTGCCTGACAGTTTAGCCAATTTTACTCAGGTAGAAAGTGCCGCCCTAGTCATTCCCCAACCCAATTTTTTTGGTAGTTTAGAAGCCGTTGATGAATTAACCGATTGGGCTCATGCTATGGGAATATTAGTGATAGGTGTGGTCAATCCGCTAACGCTTGCTGTGCTATCGCCACCTGGTGAATGGGGTACAAAAGGTGCTGATATTGTTTGTGGTGAGGGGCAACCTTTGGGTATTCCATTATCTTATGGTGGTCCCTATTTTGGTTTTATGTGTTGCAAAAAAGCTCATGTGCGACAAATGCCAGGACGCATTATTGGACGCACTGTCGATTTAGATGGCAAAACCGGTTACACCTTAACTTTGCAAGCGCGTGAACAGCATATTCGCCGCTCCAAAGCAACTTCTAATATTTGCACCAATCAAGGTTTAATGGCAACAGCAGCCACGATTCATACGGCTTTATTGGGAGCCGAGGGATTAGAGCGCGTAGCTTTAACTTGTCATGCTAATACAACAAGCTTAGTAGAAAAACTCACTACCATTGCCGGAGTCAATCGCGTATTCAAAGGACCATTTTTTCACGAGGCGGTGCTACGCTTAGAAAAACCGGTTGATGAGGTTTTGCGCCAATTAGCGACACATCATATTTTTGGTGGATATAACCTAACTGAATTTTATTCCAAACTCGGTAATAGCTTATTAGTCTGTGCTACCGAAATGCGAACTTCGGCGGAAATGGATAATTATGCTGAAAAGTTACAGGCGGTTATGGAAAATTAGGATACCATTTTTTGAAAAAATGGTATTTCTGCCCTTTAAATAAGAACTGCAATGAACCCACGAAGAACTCCGTAGGGAAATCGATCAAAGGGCAGAAACGCGGTTCTGCCCTCTACGTCAAAGATTTAAATACTTCCAATTTGACAATGACATGTATCTTCTCTAAATTTGGTGAAAAAAACCTGACAGGTTTCTAAAACCTGTCAGGTTTGGGCAAGCTTATCCACACTTTTTGAGAAGATACAATGACATAAACGACACAGATTCTGACAGGTTTTGAAAACCTGTCTAACAACAATTACTTCGCAGCAGCGGCGTACATACCCACCGCTTTGTTCATTTCTATGAGCAAGGGCATATTGAGTTCAGCCGCTTTAGTTAAACCTTCTTTTCCAACGTCAACGCTATCCAAAGTAGGCTTATATTGTCCCCAGAGTCCTTTGACAACATTCAATTGGGCACTAATAGCAGCATCTTCTGTACTAGCAATCAGCTCATTTGTTTGCCGGCTTTGTTGATGGTATCCGCCATATCTGCGTAAGCGGCAAAACTCAAGAAGAAGGCTATGATTAAAGTTGAAAGAAAACTGAATTTTAGATATTTCATTTGTCTGTTAATTTGCTCCTTCGCACACTTATGAAAAATGTGTACTGTATAGTTGAATTGAAAGTTAATTTAAGTGATTTTTTAAAAAATACACAGATGAGGCTCTTGCAAAATTATCGCCTTAGATTTTAAAGAAATCCGATTTTTTTCAAAAATCGGATTTCTAAGCTCTTATTTCTTTATTCGCCTAAGTACGCTCAGTATAAGCAACAATTTGCCGACTCACTGACCGATAAAGCCACGATGCCTTATAAAGGTTATAGCCCAAAAATAGAAATGAACAGGCTAAAACTATAGCCGCCACATTACTTAAACCGGCTGGCCATAGCACCGCTCCAATAGTCAATCCAAGGGCTATAAGATATACCCAAAATTGACGACGTGCAAGTTTATCCGGTATGACTTGCTTCATATTGGGGATTTTTACCATAGAAATGACTTTGATAATATCCAATTGTTGATTTTGTAGATGAAGCCATATCAAAAAGGGTACGATTTTATATAACATGCCCTGGATAACCGGTAGCACAAAACCAACAATGAAAATGACACCTAATAATACAGGGTAAAAGGGTTTCATTGTCAAATCGGACCAAAATACACCCACACCCCATAAAATAATACTGAACAATAATCCGATCATGCCTACACGCCAATAGTTAAGAGTCACATCGGGTATCGAACGCAAACGATGTGCTTGGAGATTGAGCGTCACTAGAGCAAATATACTTAATCCTAATCCGATGAAACCGATGAGTAGCTGTGATACTGTAACTGGAAGCTGGTTAATATGAACTAAGATATCAAGTGGTGTCCATAAAAACAATATCAGAAATATTAATGGTACCAACCAAGGTGTCAGATAGGAAGAATATTGGGGAGTGATTTGGAACATGGGAACGACTTGATAGGCGATGCTTATGATTAATAATCCTACCCAACCAATTAATCCCCAGGTTAAATGTAAATTAGTCAATACCATCGGTAAGGGTAATGCCACACCAACAAATAGCATCCCCAATATAATGCCCAACATGGCATTGATGACTAAGGCACCGACTGCAAAGCGCATACCCGTTATAGTTGGACCTCGCCCTTTGACATAAACTAAACAATAAGCGACAATTCCGATAAAACCAAAGAAACAAAGCCCTAATAAAATAATGGCACTTACCATCATCCATGCCCATCCGGTGATAAAGCCACCGGCTAAACTTAAAGTACCTAAGGTGAGCAAAATATGTAGTATGCTACTGAAAAAAACGGGACGGGGAATTTGAGAGCCTGCCAGCACAGGTAATAATTGCAACATAGCCCCAAACATCACCATAGTAATAAAACCAAGTGTCACCAGGTGAGTCAGGGCAAGCGTGGCAGGATACCAGCGATTAGCCAAAAGATGAGGACCATCATAAAGCAATAATAGACTGGCTAATAAACCAAATAAGGGTGCCGTCAAAAAAAAACGAAGTGGAACCGGTAAAGGTGGTGTTTGTTCTAAACTAAGTAGAGCTGCATTCATTTTATTTCAGCGTGAACTGCCGCCTCCGCCTGACTATCTGTACTACGCCAGATGTAAATTTCCACTGGCACTTCTTGCCCTGCCTGTGTTAACCAGGTATAGCCCTCCTTATCTAAAATGGAATAAAGAGGATAAGGCTCCATGCGGTGCAATACATGCAGATATTCACCCATTTGTAACTGAGGCAAAGTCGTAAAAATGCGTTCCAAAGGTTCACATGGTTCCAACTGGCTAACATCCAACTGACGTTTACCCGTCATACATTTTTCTCGGCTTGTTCCATCTGTTCCAGGATGGAAGGGACTTCCCGACTGAATACTTGATCAGTCATCGGGTAGAGCATTTGTTGTTCTTTGAGATTATGTTGCTGCATTAACACTAATAATGTTTCAGAAGAACCCAAATATTCTTCACTATCTTGCTCAGTCAGGGCTTTTTGCATCTCATCAAAAACTTGACGCATTTGTTGATGCTCCATCCGCATAACCGCCGTGGGACCGCCAGTTTGACCGGTACGTTCTTCAAAGCTAGGAAATAAAACTTGCTCTTCTTTGGTAAAATGTTGTTCCATTGCCGCCTTAAAGTTAGTAAAGCCGGTCGTTGCTAATTCCCATTGCTTCTTAACGGCTGCCTTCTCGGCTTGGGCGAATAGTTGATCACAATGTGAATGTTCACTACTGAGTATTTGAGTAATTGTATCCATAAATAAATTATCAATTGTATGTGCAAAAAAATACTATTTTTTAAATAGTATTTATATAGTTTCCGTGCTAACGTATAATATTTTACATCAGCTTATTAGAAATTATACCAATTTAATGTAATCCATTGATTTATTTAATAATTTTATTTTTAAAAATTAATGAGATCAAATATATTTATCCAGATAAATTTTGGCTTCCTGACAAATACTATTTCTTAAAGAATTTGTTGCCGGATAAAACTTTTCTGGACAACTTTACTTAAATTTAATTCAGTATAATATATATTTTATAATACCAAAATGGATTACCAATATGCAATCTCAACCCTATTTTGATACATCAACGATTGATAGTGAATTACGTCAAGTAGAGTTATTTGCTAATCTTAACGAACTACAATTAGCGCAACTTAAACAAAGTATGCGCCAAACACAGCTTGAAGGAGGAGAATTTCTATACCGATATGGTCAAACTGCGGAACGGTTTTTTATGCTTAAAGAGGGCTATATTAAACTTCTCCGTTTTTCTCGGGATGGCTTAGAAAAGGTGTTTGATGTCATTTCACCAGGACAAGTTTTTGCGGAGGCGACCATATTTATGCCTAATTCTGCCTATCCAATGGCGGCTCAAGCTATCAACGATAGCTCAGTTTTCAGTTTTGAAGGCAAAAATTTTATAGAAATTCTTAAAGATTCCTGGGAAACTAATTTTCAGTTCATGTCCCAGATGAGTCAGCATATTCGTATGTGGATCAATGAAATTGATCACTTAACCTTGCAAAATGCTAGAGCCCGTTTGGTTAGCTATTTATTATATCAGGTACCCGATGACCTCAAAAATGATTATGAGATAAAGCTTTCTATTCCTAAACATGTAGTTGCATCACGTCTATCCATTAAGCCAGAAACTTTATCTCGCATTTTGCACGATCTCCATAGGGAGGGTTTTATTAACGTACAAGGCTCAACAATCTATATTCACAATGTTGATAGATTACGCCTACATGCGGTGGGAGTTGATGATTTTTCTAACTGTTGTCATGCTAAAAAATGATTTATTAATCTAATGTGTTAGAAATACTATTTTTCAAAATCGTATTTATTTTTCACGTTTCACTGGAATGGAAAAAAAATACAGGTTTATTTAATCGCTCTTTTCGGTCATCTTGTGATAGCTGAAGAATGGTTCCTGGGTGGTCCCTATCTTGCGCCAGGGAAAAGAGCCTATCTTCGCCTGACATATTATTTTTAGCCAGAAGTGGAGAAACCAAAACGCTTTGTAGAAATCCGATTTAAAAAAAATCGGATTTCTTGAACGGGATACTAAGGAGTGAGGATTTAATAACTTCCGAAACTTTTGAGCCAAACCTGACAGGTTTCAAAAACCTGTCAGGTTTAGTTTCGGATTTTATTGAATTCTCATTCCTAAGCTTGAGGCGGCACAAAATCTGCCGGCGGTGCAGAACCTTCCCCAACCCCAAACAAAAATTTTTCCATTTCCACTTCAATCATTTTGCGGGCTTGTGGATCAGCCGGTGACAAACGATATTCGTTAATCAGCATGGTTTGTTGGCTCATCCACATTTGCCACGCTTCGTCAGAAATACTTTCATAAACTTTTTGACCCAATTTACCAGGGTAAGGGGGAAATTTTAAGCCTTCAGCCTCTCGACCAAGTTTTACGCAATTAACCATGCGAGTCATAATAATAATTCTCCTGTATGAGTGAGTTGTGCCAATAAGCGTACCACAGGGGCCGCTAAACCTAAAGCAGTTGGTCGATTTACATTATACCATAAGATGTTTTTCAGTGTCACCGTTTGTGAAGCATCACACGACACCAGTACCGGCGTAATATCTAAATGAAAATGCGTAAAAGTGTGGCGTAAAGATTGCCAGGTATAGCACTTTGGTATATTACCGTCAAGATATTGTTGACACCATTTAGGAATATCGTCAACACTCGAACATTCAGGGAAACTCCATAATCCACCCCAAATACCCTTCATCGGACGCTTTTCCAACAAGACTTCACCCAATGAATTTTGTAACATCACAAAGCTTATCGTTTTTACCTGTAAAATTTTACGTGGTTTCGGTGTAGGATAATTCGTTTCACACCCCCTTTGATGGGCAACACAATCAACATTAAAAGGGCAAAGCCCACACCGAGGGCGGCTACGGCTACAAACCGTCGCCCCTAAATCCATCATAGCCTGAGTATAATTAGCAATACGTCGTCTAGGTGTATTTTTTTCAGCTAATAACCATAGTTTTTCTATCACTTTTTTTTCACCAGCCCATCCTTCAACAGCATAGTAGCGGCATAATACCCGTTTAACATTACCATCTAAAATAGGATAACGTTGCCCTAAAGCCAGTGCTAAAATGGCTCCCGCTGTTGAACGCCCAATGCCGGGTAGGCGTATTAACTTTTCAAAATCAGTCGGCAATTCACCGTTTGACAAAGTACAAATTTGCTGTGCGGCTCGGTGTAAATTGCGAGCGCGAGCGTAGTATCCTAAACCACTCCAATAGTGCAATACTTGATCTGATGTCGCGTTCGCTAATATTTGCACCTCTGGAAATGCTTGCATAAATCGCTCATAATAAGGAATAACCGTATTCACCTGGGTTTGCTGGAGCATGATTTCTGATACCCAGACACGATAAGCTGTAGGGTTAGATTGCCAAGGTAAATCAGTACGTCCAAATTTATCAAACCATATCAGCAAACGCTGACTAAAAGTACGGGAAAGTTTACAAATTTTCAAAACTCACCATTGGAAATCATTTAACATGAAATTTTGGTCACACATTTTTAATCTTAATCGCTTTTTATGGAATTTAGTCGGAACTATTATAACAATAACCATTCTCCTTTTCATATTGCTAGGTGTAATTGGTCATACTGTCCGTGATTACACTGTAGAATTGGGCTTGTTGATGTACATTCCACTTTTACCGCTCGGTTTATGGGTTGTTTTTTGGGATTTATTCAGAGTGGGTCGCAGTTTACCTGGTTTCCGTTTTGGTTTAACTTTCATTGGCTTAGGCATCATGATATGGGGTGGCTTCTCAATGATAGGGATGGGAAATAATCAAACCCATTTCGATCCCAGTAAACAAATCAACGTGTTGCATTGGAATGTACACTGGGGCGGTGAAGGAAAAGGGGCTTGGAAATCTATCCGCCATGATATTGAACAGCGACATCCCGATATTGCCATCCTAAGTGAACCGCCTGTTCTGTATCGGCTCAAGCGACTTCTTAAACGCAAGAAATGGTCCGTCATCAGGCACCAAAACACATCCGGTGATGTCTTAGCGGTTTGCTCAACCTGGCCATTACAACTTGAACGTTTTGTCAGAATCCGCGAAGCTAAAGGGATGATTGTGGTCGTCACCGTGCGCGGACAAGCGTTGCGCGTATTGGCTATTGATGGTGAGCGTAATCTGTCAAGACGGCACCCGATACTCTCAAGACAAGTTTTACCAAGATGGCGCACCCCCATGTTAAAAGATATTGTTAGAACGATTCAGAAAAGCACAGGGCAAACGATTGATATTATTGCCGGTGATTTTAATGCGATCAGTCTTAGTCGAGGTTTTGATGCATTTGCTGAAGTAAGCGGTGGTTATCACTTAGCGGGCAAATTTGCTCGTGATTGGCGTGGTACATGGCCATCCTTTTTACCACTGTATGATCTGGACCATGTGTGGATACATAAACGTTTTCAAGGACTTAGAACGAAATTCTTGACGAATCTAAAAAGCGATCATCGGGGGCAATGGGTACAGTTTCAAATGCCAATTTAGAAAATTTAGTCCTTTTTTTGAAAAATTGTCATTAAAAATAAACTGAATTAGGACCCGCCATACGAATTTCAAGCTTCGCATCGCGGGATCAGCACAAGGGGCGCATTCCCATTTTCCGGGTTAAGTACAACGGATTAAAGAAATCAACTGATTTTACCCGGCGGTAAGGATTTGAGTCCGGAACGGATTTTAAGCTTCTCAAGTATCTTATCAAAAAGTGTGGGTAAACTAGCCCAAACCTGACAGGTTTTGGAAACCTGTCAGGTTTTTTCCACTGAATTTAGAGAAGATACCTTCTCAATACCATCCGGTTCTAAATGGATAAGAACAAAAAAGTACCTCGTCGGGAATCCGTTGATTTCTTTAATCCGTTGTACTTACCGTGAAAATGGGAATGCACAAATTTTTTAATAGGGCATAACTAATAAACTTCATACCAACTTATTATCCAATGATAAAAGTTCGTTTCCTTGACGAAGATTTAGGAAAAGCTTTTATATTGTCGATTTGACCGTTGTATTCAATATCAACTCCCGCAAAATTACCTACTTTGACATTAAACGGTGGGCTGCCTTCCAGCGATAATATCTCACCACTATTACCAATACCTTGATACAGTTTTTTATCCTCTTTATCAACGATCATCATCCATGCCTTCTCTTTAAAATGGATTCGTAAAATAGAAGAAGGATTGGTAGAGAACTCAGTGGATGCTTCTGTTGCAACAAGACTATCTACCTTAATTGGAATCGCAACGATTGGCAAAACGCTCTCAGGTTCACTAAGTAAAGAAGTGTCTGAAAGGAGCCACGACTCTTCAGGCGATTGGTAAACATTGTTTGTCGTATAAAATAGCCACATCAAACTTACTATAATCAAAACCACCAATAATTCAACAACAGGCAATAACAAATCTTGAAAAAAAGTGTTTTGCTTGAATTGAGGCTTGAGTTGTGGCAGCTTTTTCGGCGATAGTGTTGGTTGTTGATCAATCATTGTTTCAAAAGAATCCATCACAGTCTTTTGTGGAATTTCTTGCAATTTAGCATAACTACGCAGATAACCACGGACAAAAACGCACGGCGGCAACACATCATATTTATCAACTTCAAGTGCTCTAATCACACGCGTTTCTAAGAAAAGCTGATGGGCGGCATCTTGAACTGACATCTCGCTTTGTTCACGCGCATTGCGTAGAATAGTGCCAGGGGATAGTATGCTTTTTTGCGAAACGTGATTTTTGAAGTTAACGTTATCTTTACTATTATTATTCATTAAATTATAATATAAATTAAAAATGGAAGTTTGGGGTATAAAAATAATTTACTGATATGCAAACTGCATACCAATATATTTTGCTTTTGTAGATGTTCAGAAAAATAAATGTAACTACTCAGGTATTAAAAAATGACGCGGGACGGGGTTAGACGCGGGATGGTGTGATTAAAAGCGCATGGATAATATTAAAGTATTGTATTTCAAGTTAAACTAAGCAGGAAGTCCAAAAGGCAAAAAAGGGGCCAGGCTCAATTTAATTTTTAATCTTGGATTTTTATACAAATTGTAATGTTTAAAAAACAATTCGACCCTGGCCCCTTTAATTGGGCAGACACACAGGTCTGCCCCTACAAAGCGACACGCATTCAGGGCTGTAGGGGCGAACCTGCGTGTTCGCCCTGGTTGTATCAATGCCATTAAGTTAAGGAATATTTCTTGGAATCCAAACCGTAAGTAATGGATTATTCGGCTTAAATATCAAACACTTCCAAATCTAAAGGTTTGGATTCCAAAGCTTAACTTAATGGCATTGCCTGGTTGTATGGGTGAACCTGCGTGTTCGCCCTGGTTGATTTTAAACTTATGTCTTAACCCTTAATTCACATTTACTGTACAAAAGTATTGTCAATACTTTATTTAATGAGGAAATATGATTAAAAATATGAATGAATTCAAGGACTTATTCATATCCTACGGGCGACGAGAAAGCTTAGGCTTTGTTGGGCGATTGCACCAACAATTAAAACTCGCCGGGTATGATGGTTGGTTCGATAAAGTAAACATCCCAGACGGGGA
>Ga0233404_10000048_pt1 | contig 25267 bp, 25 predicted proteins | sample Na_oxic_2_MG_FD_179861 | JGI IMG/M metagenome (GOLD analysis project Ga0233404, IMG submission 179861) | Seawater microbial communities from Saanich Inlet, British Columbia, Canada - Na_oxic_2_MG | ecosystem: Environmental > Aquatic > Marine > Inlet | place: Canada: British Columbia | collected...
TCGGCTAAAGGTGGCTGCGTCCCCAAGGCTGAGATCGAAGTGCTAGAGTCTCGCTTCAAAGCGACTGAAGTCTGGAACTCCAACAAAAAACTCGGTCAATCCGTGGCAAAACGCGCCTTTGAAAGAGCAATGGAACTCGCTGAGATCTACGGCGTTGGCATCGTTTCAGTCGACAACGCCTTCCACTACCTTTGGGGTGGTGGCTATGTGATCGAGGCCGCTAAACGCGGCTACATCGCCTACACGAACTGCACGTCCACACTCGCGGAAGTGGTCCCCTTCATGGGTAAGACTCCAACCCTAGGCACCAACCCTCACAGCTGGGGCTTCCCAACCACAGAAGCTCTCGGATATCCAATCGCCATCGATTGGGCCACCTCTACCTGTGCCATGGGCCGTGTCCAACAACTCAAGCGCGAGGGTGGAACTCTCCCACCTTTGGCTGCGGTCGACTCAGACGGCAATCCAACAACTGACCCTAACAAGGTGCACGCCCTACTACCATTTGGCGCACACAAAGGCTACGGCATGTCATTGATCAATGAGCTAACAGCCGCCTACATCGGCGGATCACTGCCACTCCACCGTGGGCGCACATCTCCGAGTGCTGACGAAAAATCAACCACCTCCTTCTTCTTCCAGATCATTCACCCCGATGCACTCTCTGGTGGCGACTTTGCCTGCGGCAGAGACCAGACGGAGAATATCAAAGCCGTTGTCGACAACATCCTCACGGAAGGCAACGAGCGCAGCCTGCTACCTGGTCAGTTAGAAGCAGAGGCTGCAAAAAGATCCGAAGCGGCAGGTGGCCTACTCTTCTCATCAGCCGAGATTGATGAGCTCAACGAGATCGCAGAATCCCTAGGATTCCCAGCATTCAAAAAAGAACCAGTGAGCTAATCCCATGACTGAATATCTCCACAAGGACGTCTTCCTCGACACAGCAACCGCACGCACGCTCTACCACGAGACTGCTGCCGAGCTGCCTATCATCGACTTCCACACCCACCTTCCAGAAGGTGAAATACTCGACGACCACCGCTTCTCAGACCTCTGGGAACTCTGGCTCAAGCACGACCACTACAAGTGGAGATTGATGCGCGCCTGCGGGATCGAGGAAGCCAGAATCACCGGTGACGCTACGCCTTGGGAGAAATTCGAAGCCTTCGCCAGCATCATGCCCCTCGCTCCGGGAAACCCAGTACATCACTGGGCGCACTTCGAGCTCAAGCGGGTTTTCAACATCCATCTAACTCTCAGCAAAGACACTGCGGAAGAGATCTGGAATAATGCGAATCATCAGCTTCAAAATGACTCCACACTCAGCGTGCGTGGGTTGTTAGAAAAATTCAACGTCGTCCGCGTGTGCACCACCGACGACCCGACAGCTTCCCTAGCTCATCACAAAGACCTAGCAGAAAAGTACTCAACAGTCAGCGTGCTACCAACATTCAGACCTGACACCGCGCACAACGTGCAGGTTCCAGCTGAATACAACGAATGGCTACAAAAGCTAGGGGGACTCACTGGCAATAGCATCGAGAGCTATAAAGATCTTGTCGTCGCCCTACAAGCCAGACACCAGCATTTCCAAGACCATGGCTGCCGACTCTCCGATCACGGACTTTCATACGCACCGCAACGCGACGCTTCTGAAGCTGAACTAGAGGCTATTTTCAGCAACGCTCTCAATGGCCAAGCAGCCTCTGATGACGAGTGGGAAGCATTCGCCTACGCCATCCTCAAGCACGTGGCAGAATGGAACCATCAAGCCGGATGGACCATGCAGCTCCACCTCGGCCCACAACGTAATGTCAACTCATCCACTTCTCTAATAACTGGTAAGGATAGTGGGTTCGACACTATGGGGAGTAAGCCTCAGACAGAAAAGCTCATCAGCTTTCTCGATGCGCTCAACTCCGCAGGCATCCTCGGCAAGACCATCGTCTACAACCTCAACTCCGTGGAGTCCGAGCCGATCTGCTGCGCTCTGCAGAACTTTCAGAACGAAAAAGCCCAGGGACTCCTTCAGTACGGCCCCGCCTGGTGGCACCTCGATCACATCCGCGGAATCCGTGAGCAATTCGACATCCTCAGCTCGCTCGGAGCGATTGGCACCTCAATCGGTATGCTCACCGACTCACGTTCCTTCACCTCCTACGTCCGCCATGAATACTACCGCAGACTCCTCTGCCAGTACATTGGTAAAGCTGCAGAGGCGGGAGAAATCCCGAGCGATCCAGCAACACTCAAAACTTTGATTGCTGACATCTGCTACAACAACCCGAAAAACTACTTCTCATGGTAGCCCCCTCTTGAACTGGCTCATCACTAGTAAAATGGTCTCCATCCTCTTCAATAAATACCACACATTATTTTACCTATGCATTTCTTAGAAAATTTATTCAACCTTCACGGCCAAGTCGCAGTAATCATCGGCGGCACTGGTGAACTCTGTGGCCACATGGCCCTAGGCCTAGCTCAAGCAGGCGCTAATGTTGTCCTCGTTGGTCGCTCAGAAGCGAAAGCTAAAGACAGAATCCAGCAAATCGAAGCAGCGGGCGGCACCGCATACTTCGTCGCAGCCGATGTGGCAGATAAAGCCTCCATCCAACAGGTGCTAGACTCCGTGCTCGAACGCTCTGGCAGAGTAGACATCCTGATCAATGGCGCAGGCATCAACTCGCCTACTCCTGTACTAGAAATCACCACTGAGGAGTTCAACAACATCCTCAACATCAACCTCACGGCCACGCTTCACGGCTGCCAGGTATTTGCAAAGCATTGGTTAGAGAACGAGCAACAAGGGAGCATCATCAACCTGGGGTCGATCTCCGGTCTCAATCCCCTCTCCCGCGTCTTTTCCTACTCTGCCTCAAAAGCAGCAGTGCACAACCTCAGCAAGAACCTTGCACGCGAGTGGGCCGACCAAGGCATCCGCGTCAACACCCTCGTCCCAGGCTTCTTCCCTGCCGAACAAAACAAAGCAGTGCTCAATCCGTCCCGAGTCGAGTCGATCATGCAACACACCCCGATGGATCGATTTGGCTGCCCAGACGAACTAACAGGAGCCACCATCTTGCTCGCTTCTAACAAAGCTGGAAGCTTCATCACCGGCCACGAAATGGTCGTCGACGGCGGCTTCGACTCGATGTCAATCTAGCTATAGGTCACCAAGGGGTGTGCTTTTCAGACATCACAAAACGATGTCTGAAAATGCGCTCACGGTAAACAGTTCCTCTACTTTAAAAGTCGTGGAGCTGAGTGCCCTTGCTGATGAATTTGAGTGAGAAGCGCTTGGAGATTTTTCACTTTCTCTGGGTGCTTTCCAGCTAAGTTATGGCGCTGGCCTATGTCATCCTTAATGTTATAGAGTTCATACTCTGATGCGGAATCTGCGGGGTAGTTATTCTTTTTTTCCCAAGCATTATTTCGCTTTGAATGGTAGCCACTTTTGGCCGCTACTAACACCCAGTCACCTTGGCGCATGGCATAGGCGTTCTTAAGGGTATTGTGCACGTGCGCAGTACTAACCGACCGCTCAGGCGACTTCAAAACTGGCATGAGGTCATGCGAGTCTTCGGCCGCATTTTTATCCGGCAATGCGTATCCAATCACACCCGCGACAGTTGCCATCAGGTCAATCTGTGAAACCAATGAATGGCTCACGGCTCCCGCCTTTGCCACTCCTGGATACTTGATGATGAACGGAACCCGGTGGCCGCCCTCATAAATGTCGCGCTTTAGACCTCTCAAAGGAGCTGCCGACCAATGACCGAATTTTTCATCCCGCGGATAGGCGTAGTGCTCTGGGCCATTGTCAGCGGTGAAAATTACAATCGTTTCCTTCTCCTGTCCCGAATCCTTCAAAGCCTTGAGCAGTTGGCCCACTGAATCATCCGTCTCGACCACTAGGTCGCCATAGGCGCCCGCTCCGGATTTCCCATCGAAGACATCGTTAGGGATAATTGGAGCGTGTGGTGATGGGTATGCAAAGTAGAGAAAAAACGGTTTTTCATCCTTCGCCTGCTGCTTGATAAATTCCACGCCTTTAGCGGTCGTAGTCGGAATGTTTTCGTATGGATCCCAGCCTTCCACCATAGGCCCCATGCGCATTTCCCACGATCCTTCTTTGATCTTTTTGAACAACTTCGTATCTAACATCGTGTTCGGAGCCTTGACTAACTTGTCATTCTCAATCCACGCATAGGGTGGGAAGTTGATCACGGTGTCTCCAAAATAATAATCAAACCCGTGAGCTAACGGACCATTTGGAATCGACTTGTTCCAATCATAGTTGCTGAAATGCTTTTTACCATTAGCCGTCTTGTCGTTCTTAATCGCATTCCAATCCCAACCAAGGTGCCACTTGCCAATCGCTGCGGTGTGGTACCCCTTTTCCTGCATCATCTCAGGGAAAGTGAGTCGCTCTGGTTTAAAAACAGAGTCACCCATCGCATTTACAATGCCGTGGAAATCCCTCCAATGGTGGCGCCCCGTGAGTAAGGCGTAGCGTGATGGGGTACAAATCCCTGAAGACGAATGGCCATCGGTAAACCGCACACCCTCGCTAGCCAAGCGGTCAAGGTTAGGCGTAGGGATTTTGCTCTCACTCGCGTAGCAAGTGAGGTCGCCGTAGCCTAGATCATCGGCATAGAGGATCAACACATTCGGCTGTGATGCCCCGATACAGGTGGTCGCTAAAAATGGTGCTAAAGCGCCCGCTATTGCGGCCCCAACCACAGTTCTCATTGAATTGATTGATTTTCTCATTAGCTTTAAATGTGACTCGTGTTTACCCAGTTAGGTTGCGTAATTATTTCTAAAAATTATCCCTGCCCGTAGTAGGCATTCTTGCCGTGCTTTCGAAGGTAGTGCTGATTGAGTATGTGCTCTGGGATCGGCAGCGCATCTGGATTGAGCTGATAGGTCATCAGAGCCATCTTTGCGCACATTTCTAGCGCTATACTATTCTCGACAGCTTTGGCTGCGTTCTTACCCCAAGTGAAGGGAGCATGATGCTTTAACAACACAGCGGGAACCTCCATAGGGTTGAGCTCTAATTCTACAAAACGCTCCACGATACTCACTCCAGTAGCGTGTTCGTAATCGCTACTCACCTCCTCAGGTGTTAGGGCGCGGGCAAGAGGGACCTCGCCATAGAAATGATCTGCATGCGTAGTTCCCAAGCAAGCAAGCCCAACTCCAGCCTGTGAGAAGGCTGTAGCTGACGGGCTATGGGTGTGAACCACTGCTCCCACGTCCTTGAAATTTCGGTAAATCTCTAGGTGGGTTTTGGTATCAGATGATGCGCGTAGATCTCCTTCCACCACCTCATTGTCGAGATTGAGCACCACAATACTCTGCGTGGTTAGCTCCTCGTAGGCAACTCCGCTAGGTTTGATGGCGACGAGTCCCGACTCACGGTCAATGGCACTGACATTCCCCCAAGTCAACGCGACCAATCCTGAGCTAACAAGTGCTTGATTAGCCTCGACGACCATTTGTTTTAAATCTTCAGTCATAATTTATTCTGTTAGTTTCGTTGTTGCTCACGGATATCCATCAGATCTTTCATTACATTAGCCATTGATCCACGCCACTCGGTGACTCCAAAGCCATCATGAAGCTGGCTGTAGAGTTCAAACAATTGGCTATAGACCACTTGGTTGTCAGCAATTGGATAATACACTTGGTCATGATAACTCACGACTCGCTCTTGCAGTTGAGCCAGCGTTCCATAGCCAGCTGATACAGCACCAAACAGGGCAGCACCAAGCGCGCAGGTTTGCTCACTGACTGAGACCTTCATCGGCTTGCCAATCACATCCGCGTATATTTGCATCAAAGTAGGGTTCTTCAGTGACAGCCCACCAGTGGTGACCACCTCATTGATCTCCACCCCAAACTCCTCCATCCGCTTGATAATCGTGTAGGCTCCAAAGGCTGTGGCTTCAATATATGCTCTATAGATTTCATGAGCTTCGGTGTGCAAGCTTTGTCCTAACATCAGTCCAGAGAGCCTCACATCGGTGAGCACCGACCGGTTGCCATTATTCCAATCTAACGCTAACAACCCGCTTTCGCCGGGCTTCATTTTGGAAATCTTTTCCCCCATCGCAGCAAATTTAGCTCCGCTATCTGTGCCATAACTATCAGGGACTATGTGATTCACTAGCCAAAGGAACAAATCTCCAACAGCCGATTGACCAGCCTCCACTCCGATCATGCCAGGTACAACAGACCCATCCACTTGCCCACAGAGCCCAGGTACATCCGCAATGCCCTTATCAGCCACAGTGATGTCGCAGGTTGAAGTCCCCAGAACTTTGACTAAAGTTCCTTTTTTCACTCCAGCCCCTACAGCCCCCATGTGGCAATCAAATGCACCAACCGCTATCGCGACCCCTTCATCGAGACCCAAGCGATTTGCCCACTGTTTACATAACGTTCCGGCTAGTTGATCAGATGCATGGGCATCCTCATAGAGTCGATCCCGAAGCTCAGCTAGCGATGGATCCAGCGCTGATAAAAATTCCTTATCTGGCAGGCCTCCCCACTGGTCATTGAACATTGCCTTATGGCCAGCGGCACAGATAGAGCGCTTTAGCGTGAGCGGGTTGGTATCGCCAGCGAGTTCAGCCGTCAGCCAGTCACAGTGCTCGACAAACGAGAATGCTGCGTCGAACACTGCCGGGTCGGTCTTGCAGACACGTAGAATTTTTGACCACCACCACTCAGAAGAATACGTGCCACCACATTTCTCTAGATATTGCGGCCGCATTTCCTGAGCTAATTTGGTAATCTGCTCGGCCTCTCTGAAAGCGGTGTGATCTTTCCAAAGCCATACTTTGGCATTAGGATTATCCACAAATTGAGGGTCAAATGCTAGGGGATTACCAGCAGCGTCTACCGGGATCAAAGTAGAACCCGTGGTGTCGACACCTATGCTGATGACCTTTGATGGCGAAAAGTCAGGATCATTTGCTTGAGCCTGAGCGATTGCCCCACGGATGATCTTCTCACAGCCATCAATATAATCTTGAGGGTTCTGACGAGCCACATTGGGATCGTTTGGATCCGTGAGTATCCCTAGTTTTCCTGATGGATAATTGAAAACTTCTGATCCTAGTTCCTTTCCAGAATTCAAATCAATCAATAATGATCGACATGAGTTGGTGCCATAATCGAGGCCAATTGAGTACGCTGACATGGGGGCTATTTATAATGAGAAATAGCCATAGAAAAAGGAATATCCGTCTAGAATATCCCTTTTCTTATTTTTACGCAGAAACGTCGTGTTCTACCGATGAGTCACTTAACTATCTGCTTACTTTTGTGGCATGATCGGAGAATCGTAGTCTTGGAGGTCAGTAGGCTTTACCCCCTTCACATGCCCGCCAAACTTGAAAGTGCTCGGCTTATACGGCCCGACAAAATCGACTTTATTGTCAGCCTTGATGGCATCTTCCAATCCATTGATCCAGAACACGCCATTGATCACGAGTCGGCGGTAGCTAGCATCTAGCAGATCCTCAGATGCTCCCTGAGTGCTGTGGAAAACGCGACCTTTTTGGCCATTTTTCCCTTTATAATGTCTCACCCAGGCCGACGGCATAGCCGCCTTCTTAGGATCGGCGGCTGCTTTTGGATCCATCGATACCAGCGGCTGACTCTTGGCCAACACAGTGAAATCATCCCCCGCTATACCGACATAGCCGCCAGCATGACAGAACGCATTATCCTCAACCCCTCGTAGCACTGGGTGCTTCTTTTGTGAGGCTTCCAACAGAATTCTGGTTCCCTGCTTATGATTGCGCCCGTGGTGACCTACCCAAGTATTACCTAACACCTGCTCTCCAAAGCCGTTGTGGTAGTCCTCGCCTTTGTATTTAAAATCAAACTTCGAGTACGTTTTCCCTTTGGGTATCTTGAATGCATGTGAGGAGGTTCTCAAACCTGCCACCGGTTTGCCCGATTCTACAAAATCAACAATATGCTTCATTTGCGCATCAGGAAGATCCAGAAAACGAGCAAAAATCACCATCGCGTCAGCATCCTTCAACGCCTCTAAACCCTTAATATTTGATGCTCCAGCCTCAATATACCCCTTCTCATCGACCCCAAATAACACCGTGCATTTGAACCCGTGGTGCTTCGCTAAAATGCGCGCCAAGGCTGGACAGCTTTCCTCAGTACGATACTCGTGATCAGAGGCGACAAAGACGATATGCTTGCCCTTACCCGGTCCTTCTTCTCCTTGGTAAACGATCTGTGCCTGCAGAGCCAAACAAGTGGCAGCCCAGGTCATGAGGGTTGTTTTTAGTTTCATAGTATTTCTCTTGGTGTGATGGATTTACAGATTTTAACAGAAGATTGATACGCACATACGTCATTGGTCCTCCAGCTATTTTTTTGCATAAAACCGGTCTAACAAACAATTAGAGAGCTTTTAGCTTCCATGCTTGCGATCTCCACATCTTGGTGAGAATCCGATTCCGCCCTCCCTCTGCAGTCACAATCCATACTTGCTAATTCCCAACCTCCACCTAAAGCTGTATTACACATGAACCTCAATCTCACAGACAAAGTCGTCATCATCACTGGCGGATCAAAGGGAATTGGAGCTGGCTGCGTAGAAGCATTTGCCGCTGAAGGAGCAATTCCAGTGATCGTTGGTCGTTCGCCTAAAGTGGGTGAAGAGCTGATTGCCCAGTGTGGTCGAGGTCTCGTGATTGAAGCTGAACTCACCTCTGAGTCTGCCTGCAAAAATGCTATCGAAGTGACGCTCGCCAAATACGGACGACTCGATGGCATCGTTCACAATGCTGGAGTCAATGACGGCGTTTCACTCAGCCACAGTCCGGCAGACTTTCTCGCCTCGCTACAGAAGAACATCTTTCACGTCTTTGCTCTCACCCATTTCGCACTTGATGCGCTCAAGCAAAGCAAAGGGTTCATCATCAACATCTCCTCGAAAGTAGCTAACACTGGCCAAGGCAGCGCCTCCGGCTACGCAGCCTCCAAAGGAGCAATGAATGCTCTCACTCGAGAGTGGGCGCTCGACCTCGCAAAATTTAGTATCCGCGTCAACACCATCGTCCCCGCTGAGGTGATGACCCCGATGTATCAAAATTGGCTCAACACTCTGGAAGACCCTGAGCTAACAAAGCAGCAGATAGAATCCCGCATCCCGCTCGAATCACGCATGACGACCAGCGAAGAAATGGCGAACATGGTGGTATTCATAGCCTCAGATCGCTCCAGCCATACGACTGGTCAGATCCTCTACCCAGATGGTGGTTACGTCCACCTCGATCGCTCCTATGGATCGCTGGAAAAAGAGTAATAGCTGGCCACGACTTCCCAACCCCTTTAAGACTAAAATAAATCATGACTGATTATTTCGACTCACGCTACCCATCTGTGGAGGCTCTCCGAACTCAAGCAAAGAAGCGCATGCCGGGCTTCGCCTTCGATTACCTCGATGGCGGTTGCTTCTCTGAGGTCAACCTCGCTCGCAACACGGCTGACATCCGCGACGTCCAGCTCAAGCCCTACTACCTTCGCGACTACAACGGAGCTTCGCAAGAGACTGAACTCTTCGGCGAGACCTATGCCGCCCCATTCGGCATGGCTCCGGTCGGTCTACAAGGCCTCATGTGGCCTAATTGCTGCGAGATTCTAGCCAAGGCATCCTTCGACCACAACGTCCCCTTCGTGCTCTCCACAGTCGGCACCGCGAGCATCGAAAAAGTTGCTGACATCACCGAAGGGAAATTCTGGTTCCAGCTCTACCACCCAGCAGAAGAAGAACTCCGCGACAAGCTGCTAGAGCGCGCCTGGGCAGCAGGATGCCGTACCCTCGTAATCCTCGCTGACACACCAACATTCGCCTACCGCCCAAAGGAGATCAAGAACGGTCTCTCCATTCCACCGCGGATGACCGCACGCAACATTTTCCAGATGTGCACCCACCCCACATGGTCACTCAGTCAGCTCTTCGCCGGCGCACCTGAGTTCGAGACCATGAAACAATACATTCCGAAAGGCCTCAACATGAAGCACCTAGGTCTCTTCATGAACAAGACATTCTCCGGCCGTCTCACAGCGGAAAAGATCAGGCCAATCCGCGACAAATGGCAGGGAAACCTCGTCATCAAAGGCATCGTCAATCCAGAAGACGCCATGGCCGCAATCAAGCTCGGCCTCGACGGCATGGTCGTCTCTAACCACGGCGGTCGTCAGCTCGACTCGGGCCAATCCACTATCGTACCTCTCACCGAACTAGCCCAGCAGTTCAAAGGACAAATCAAGATCATGATGGACTCAGGCATCCGCTCAGGTCCAGACATAGCCAATGCCCTCGCCTCTGGGGCCGACTTTACCTTCCTTGGCCGCACCCCGATGTATGGAGTTGGCGCTCTCGGTAAAAATGGTGGCCACCACACCTTCACCATGCTGAAACGTCAGATTCAGCAGGTCATGGAACAAATCGCATGCGAAAAAGTAGCCGACTTCCCCAACCACCTCATCTCTAAATAGCCACCCCCTTTTCCTCACTTCTCACTAGGTCACTCTAGCTTTCAGGTCTGAGACCACTTTCCTCAGCTCTATCTAACGGATCCATCGGCACACGTTGGGCGATACCTCGCAGGAGATGCCCGAAAATGTCGGCACCCGTGATGATGCGCTTTTGCTCATCAGTCCAGTAGAGCACCACGTCTTGGTCGACCACATGGTCATTGCGGTCGTCTGCTTCTACCACAAACTTCCCTAACACTAGGTCTAGAGTTTCGTCCTCGTCCTTGACCATAATGGGCCGATGACAAAAACGATAGATATCCACCTCCCCGTCATAGGCCATATAGCGAGCCAAAAACTCAGGCGTATCCAACACGATTAGAGGCACATCATTCTCATCAGTGATCACCCGCCACTTAGCCGGATTTATCTTTAAGCTCGCGAGAAATGCCGTTCCCTTGTCGGTACTAAAATCGGAAAACTCTGGGAGATCCATTTTCGTCGGCAACTTGATAATCGTGCTTTGCTTGATCACACTTCCCTCTTCAGAGATTTTACGGTCATCGAGAGCTAGAAAGTTGAGCGCACCACGCCCTTCATTGGCGCTGATCTCGCTATCATCTTCATCGATGTGCTTCTCAAGGATAATCTCGATGTCGCGTTCGCGGTAGAACGAGGGTCCCTCAGGCCCAATCCAACCATCCAGAATCAAGGCGCATGGTTTAGCCAATGGGTAGAGAAAGACCTTATAAAATCTAATCACCGGAGTGAGCTTGGCACCCACCTTCAGCGCATTGCGTGAGAAGTATGCTTGCGGGATGATCTCACCAAAAAAGGTAATACCCGCTGTCGAAAACATGAAGCCAGTAAAACCAGCCAACACACTTTCAGAAAGCAACGCTAACAAAACATTCACTGAAACATTTCCCCACAAAATAGTGCACAACAACAAGTTAGAATCCTGCCGCAGTTTAAGGATCGACTTCGCCGCCTGATTCCCTTTCTCAGCTTCCGCCTCCAGCCCCATTCGGCCCAATGAAAACAGGGCCAAGTTTAGCCCCGAAAACATCGCCGACTGCGACAAACAAAAGGTAATGCCTACCCAAATCCAAATCTGATCCATGAATATTCTCTAATTGATTCGGCCCTTGCCGTGCTTTTACTTCAACTAACTAAGCATTTAAGCAGAAAAGCGCCAGTAAAAGCGTGCCCTAGCTCTTGCTATTTCTCTACTTAAGCCAATAACTGCCCACGCTATGCTTTGTATTTTTCAGCATTCTCTTCGGTTTTACCGTCACTGAAAGAAACCGTCATCACGGGTTAGCCCAGTTCACAGGCGCTCTAGAATCACTTAAACCCATGCACCCCGCTAATTTCATAACACCTAAAACCTCATTAATGAAACAAACCCCCAGCTTCGCAGATTGGTCTGAACCATCTAAACCCTTGCACATCATATAGACATCAGCTAAAGCCGACTTATGCCAGTTGCAACACCACAACAATACGCAGAGATGATCGACGCAGCCCAAAAGGGCGGCTACGCATACCCTGCAATCAACGTAACTTCACTCGCGACCATCAACGGCGCATTGAAAGCATTCTCCGAGTCCGGCTCTGACGGAATCATCCAGGTTTCTACTGGTGGCGGTTCATTCGCTTCAGGTCTTGCTGTAGCAGACGAGGCATTCGGTGCTATCGTTCTCGCTGAAGCAGTGCACCTCCTCGCAGAGAAGCACGACGTACTCATCGGTCTCCACACTGACCACTGTCACCCGCACAAGGTTGAAGGTTTCCTCAAGCCACTTCTCGCAGCTTCCCGCAAGCGCATCGCAGAAGGCAAAGGACCACTCTTCCAGTCCCACATGTTCGACGGCTCTGTTATCGACCTCGACGCAAACATGAAGATCTCTGCTGAACTCCTCAAGGAGTGCGCTGAGCTCGACATCATCCTCGAAGTCGAAGCTGGCTGCGTAGGTGGCGAAGAAGACGGTCACGACACATCTGATCTCCCAGCTGAGAAGCTCTACACAACGACTGAAGACATGATTCAGGTGTACGAGACACTCGCACCGATCGGTCGCTTCATGTTCGCTGCCACATTCGGCAACGTACACGGCGCCTACAAGCCAGGTTCAGTGAAGCTCAAGCCAACAATCCTTCGTGACGGCCAAGCTGCTGTTACTGAGAAGCACGGAGCTGCTGCACAAATGGACTTCGTATTCCACGGTGGTTCAGGTTCTGAACTCTCCGACATCCGCGAGACACTCGGTTACGGTGTTATCAAAATGAACATCGACACTGACACTCAGTACGCGTTCACACGCCCAGTCGTCACTCACATCTGTCAGAGCATCGAAGGTGTTCTTAAGATCGACGGCGAAGTCGGAGTTAAGGGTCAATACGATCCGCGTTCTTACCTCAAGAAGGGTGAGCAAGGCCTCTGCGAGCGCATGAAAGAAGCTTGTGACGACCTCCTCTCCACAGGTAAGACGATTTATAAAAAGGGATAAGTAAAAAGTGCGAAGTGATAAGTGCCAGTCACTTGCTTCGCAATTTTATACCATCATTTTTCTAAGCCCTGCTAGGTGATCATTCACCCAGCAGGGCTTTTTCGTACCGTAGAAGATGCTTCCAGCTTCTTTGCAGACGATTGGCAGACCAGTCCGCTCCAACATCCAAGACCAAGAACATCCAAGGTCTAGCCACATCGCTCGGCCGCGATTGATCGCACCACAAAGTCACCAGACTTTGCTAGCTTGACCTTCGACTTTCAGACCTTCGACAGCTCCCAGTGTCTAAAGTCTCAAGGTCCAAGGTCAGTGAAGATCGCGTGGGCGCGACAGGAGTTCACCCTACTCCAAACCAGGAACTAGTATCACAGCTCCTTCTGGGAGATTCTTGAATATGTTCACTCTACTTCCGTCACGTTCTTCTAAAACGAGGCCAACTGGCTTATCGGCGGGCGAAATGTCCATCATCAGCACCGATCCATTGAGCCTCGCCACTAACGCCTTCCCCTCCCACACTCGGTTACTAAATTCTCCTGCAACCATTGAGTTATCGAATAAAATGGGTGTGTCGGTTGAATCTTCAGAGGTCAAACCACGAACGTACCCCCAAGCATTCTCACCAGCAGTGAGTGTGCCATCGTTATCCGGAGTCTCCGCAGAGACGGTACCGAGAACTATGTTCTTCTTACTCCAAAAAGCTTCTTCATCATCAATCACACCAGCATTCAATAGCTGAGTAAAACACGCCTCAGCCGTGTCGCCAGATTCACCAAACTCCGCCATCGCAGTTTGCTCATTCGGGTATATCCCATCGTGGTCTCTTGCGTAACAAAACAGAGCTGTGTAGAGCTGTTTTCCATTGTTGATAGCTAGATACTTCGCTCCACGAGCACCATTCGGCACACGAAAGCACCAAGCCAAAACTAGAGCGAAAAGAATCAGCACCACTCCAATAGTTACCCAGAAAGTGGTAAACCACGCGACTTTCGATTTTGGAGGAGACGACATCACCCACGCAAACTACGCACATAGGTTTCATCTATCCAGTCTGAAAACTGAACACTGAACACTTCAAACTATCGCGCAGCGATTCACCACTTCACACTTGCAACTTATCACTCCTTCAGCCTAGCTGAAGGCATGTCTGATACTACCTGCCCACTCTGCACAATGGACGACGTTGCAGAGCACTCTGATAAGCTCGAATGCATGGTCTGCGGCCATGAATGGCCAAAAGCTGCCGTCGCAGAGGAAGGAGCGTCAGTTGGCCCGCGCGTGGTCAAGGACGCCTTCGGCAACATCCTACAAACGGGTGACATCGTCCAGATGATCAAAGACAAGAAGCTCAGCGGCACCTCCAATGTCCTAAAAAGTGGCACCAAGTCCAAGCCAATCCGCATCCAAGAAGAAGGCGACCACGAAATCTCCTGCAAAATGGACGGACTCTCCATCGGCCTCAAAGCCATGTTTGTCAAAAAGGTGAATCAATAGGCTCGGCGAAGCCGAGGAGGGGAAAGTGATCAGGAAAAAGGGGAAAGGCCTTTACTCCGCTAACGGCCTAACAATTTTATGTCGAAAAAGAAATCACCATTCAAAGCCTTCTCTAACACTGTAGAATGTGTAGAGCTCGGCATACGTTTCCTATTAGGCATCCTTTCCATGCTCTTTTTAGGAGGGCTCGGGCTTGCGGTTGGCACCCAAATATGGGGAGGGATTGGAATTATACTCATGCTCACCCTCTCTCCTATAGGTTTCCTTGTTGGCTTCTTCTGGAATGAGATCAAGCTGCTAATCAGTTTTTTGATTGAGCCTTAAAGAGTTTCCTCAACTTCCAAAATCTACAGCCAAGTGCTCACCAGCGCTTGGCTTTTTTGTTTTAACGAGAGCGCTACGCTGAATGGATGAGGACTCCGCGCGCCAAAACAAAAACTCCTATGAATAGAACTTGCCTATCTCTCGTCCAAATCGGCATGAAACCATTCTTCGCCTCCTTACTGCTAGGCTTCCTTTGCTGTTTGACCGTCGCATGCACTACCGCCGACCTTCACTACCATCCGCTCACCAGCCGTCCAAGTGGCAACTGGCAAGGCTCTAGCTCACGTTGGGGAGGTTACACCGAAACCCGAAAATCCGCGAACAACTACCAAATCGGGTTCGAGAGCTACAACCGTCCCAGCCCGGAAGCCACGGCCTACTTTTCTCTGATCCGTGCCGCCGAGCGTGCAGCCATAGACGGGAAAAAACATTTCTATCTAGAACCTGCCAAAGTAAACAACTCCCAACAAGTGAGCCATTTCACCGGCTACACCATCCCCGGCCACTGCCATACCCACATCGAAACTGTAGAGCAAATCTTACCCTGTGGCGACATCATCTACGTCGACCACGAGATCACCACCCACACACCCGACACCTTCGTCCCTCCACGTGATGCGTATAACTCAATCTTCAAAGTTTCCCGTCAACTCAGCTACACCAACAGACTTTCTAATCCGTTTAGCAGCTATCAAATTCTTAACGACGCCTGCCGTAACGCACGCGGCTACGGCAGGCCAAAACTCGACCCCAGAGCCCACGCCCAGATGAAAAAATGGGAGAAACAAACCCGCTAACCACACTTCTCACTCCCTACTTCTTCCTAAAATCCATATCTAACACCGACTTCGCAGGCGCTGCAGGTTTGGCCTTCACTACTGGTGGACGTCGGTGGATAAAGGGGAAAACAGCTAGGGCCCAGATGGCACTGACCACCACCCAACAGATCGCAGCATAGGTGTGGTGGGTATTGCGTATAGCAGGCATGAAGTCGGCGGAGACCCGTGTCGCCATTGCTAACAGAAGCAGCGCCACACACGCCACCAGTGGTTTGACCCACCTTTGGAACTTCGCTCCTTGCCCGCTGTGTCCATAGATCACGCGGGTGGCGACAATCATGGTGATCAGCCCAAATCCACCAATATAGAGCGTGTGCTCTAGTGCTACGCGATGCTGCTCTATCACGGCGACAGCAACCATACCTCCGAGCAGACAAACAATGCCAGCGCGTAGTGAATGCACCATCACGCCCTTTGTGCCAGTCCGTCTGAGCCAGCCACTTTCCTTAGTCAACCAGATGAAGCAAATAAGGAATCTCGTCCACGCCATCACGCGTTGTTGCGCGTGAACTTCAACCCAGTACGTAAGAAGAATAAGCGCTCCAACAACAAAACTCTCACCCGCTTTCCTCCTCCAAGCCTGGGTCCCTTTTATCTCCTCCTTCTTCACCCCGAGCACCATCGGAAAGAAGAAGCTTCCCACTCCTAAAATGGGTAGCAAGATGAACGCCTGGTACAGTAATCTCTGTGAAAACAAGGTGACCTGAAAATGCTCTGAAGGCATACAAAGCGCCCACCAAACGGCGCCAAGAATCCCACTCACTATCCCCATAACAGCCAGCACCATTTGTGGACCAACCGCAGATTTCCGTGCCATCACGCGCATACCGAAACATGCTAACAGGAATATAAATGTCGCGGCAAAAACCCCATCACCCAGTGATTGTAATCCACTAGAATGGGCTGCACAGTAGCCAATGTAACCTACCACCAATGTCATTACCTGCCAAAGTTTCAGCGACGGAGCCGTCAGCATTTTAGGCATCGCCGTCCCCAGAAAGCCAATCACACAGCCACCGACAAATCCCTGAATCATCAGCCGCGTGTGTGCCTGGAGCGGATAGAAATCGAGCATCTGCCAGTAAAACAAAGGCCACAACATGTCCCCTACCACCCCAGCTAACAATGCCATAGGAAAGAACAGCCGATAAGGCTCCGCAGCAACAAGCTTGGTATTCACACACCCTTCTACTCCATCCACACCAAGCGAAAAAGGTAATTCAGCGCCCACGCCTATTTCCTCCCCCACACCCCAAGAAATGCGCAAGACTACTAATCGATCAGTGAGACAGACTAAATGATCTACTCTGAGTAATCGATCAGTGAGACCGACTAAATGATCTACTCTGCTAATACCACTTAGTGAATCAAAAGAGACTAATGCTGGAGTGATTTTTTGATCAATCAAGGCTAGACGAGGGAGTGGTGCGAGCACCATGACCGAGCAGAATCGCCGATTGATCAAGAAAGCGCCCAGCTCTCATAGCTTTCCGCGTAGCGCATTTTCCTAAAGCCAGCAAAAGAACATTTGTCTCTTTGGTTTTGCTAAGTGGTATAACAAGTTAGCCCCAATCGGGTGATGAAAGTTCTCACAGTAGTGCTCCTAAGGAGCCCCCCCTATCAACGGCGACATCAAGAACGACATCAAAAAAATGCATTTATTTGTCACAATAGCATGCCTGAACTGCAATAGTGGGTAACTCAGATACAAAAAACTATGAAATTATCTTCAAACACACTCAAGAATATTGCTATTTCAGCAGGTATAGCAGCGGCTGCGGCTGGTTCAGCTTCAGCGGAAGACATCGAGGCAGTTAAGCCTATACGAACTATATGTAAAGCCGCTCCTATAAAGCCAGAAAGCAAGACCATTAAGGACTTTTTCACCGCTGCGGACGTCAACAAAGATGGAAAGCTTAGTGCTGAAGAATTTAACAATGCATATCGCGCGATTGTAGTTCAAGAGAAAGCTAAAGCGGCGAAAGTAAAACATCCAACACCTCGGGTTCACATAGACAATTGCCCAGGTTGTGGACTCGGTTAGTTTTCTTTTTCAATAAACTCCATGCCCCACGTCGGACTATCCTTGATGCCAGAGACTCAGTTCTTGCAGGCATCTATGCCCTTATTTGAGGCTGGCGATGTGGGGGCTGTAGAGTGGAGCTTTGATACAGGTTGGAAAAATGGAGTCAGCGAATGGCTCACTAGCTTGATTGGTACCTACTCTGAAGCAGGCCGCTTAACGGGTCATGGTGTGCACTTCTCTCTCCTTTCCGCAGACTGGACTCAGCGTCAGCAGGGTTGGCTGGAGAAATTCAAAGAAGAAGTCACCCGCCACCAATACCTTCACCACACTGAACACTTTGGTTTTATGACCGCTGGTGACTTTCACCGCAGCGCTCCCTTGCCTGTTCCACTGCTCGAAAGCACACTAAAGCTGGGACGAGAACGCTTCGCCCAACTCGCTGCTGTGGCGCCTTGTCCAATGGGCCTTGAGAATTTGGCATTGGCCCTGTCCGTTGATGACGCACTTGAACAGCACGACTTTCTTGAGCAAATAGTCTCACCCTCAAATGGATTCCTTCTGCTCGATCTCCACAACATCTACTGTCAGCTTTGCAATTTTAACTTGTCTCCAGCTGAACTACTAGACAACTACCCTTTTCACCTAGTGAGAGAAATTCACGTGAGTGGCGGCTCTTGGGAACCCACGGCTAGCTCGAAGGAACCTATCCGCAGGGACACACACGATGAGGATGTGCCAGCTGAGGTCTTTAGTCTGCTTGACTATGTGCTGCCGCGTTGCCCGAACCTAGAAGTAGTATTCCTCGAAAGACTTGGCAACACTCTGCAAGAGCACCAATTCGACAGCTTTCGTAAAGACTTCCACACTCTTAAATCAATCGTAGCCAATGGATAAAGCCTATACCGACAAAACTCTTGCAGCTTCACAGCGGGAGATGGTCGAAATTTTTTCTAAATGCACCACAACTGATGAGATCCGGCATCACATTGAACACTCGGCAATTCAACCTGAGCTTAAATCCTGGCTTCTCAGCTGCAACCCAGAGATGCTGGAAACAGCCGCCAGTTTAGTCACTAATTGGGGATCGACAGACTCTACAGATGGTGTAGGACAGTAGACCGCCATCATCGACAAGGCACGCCATCCTACTTATCCATTCACCTCCATCGTATGAATCTCCGCAAACCATCTCTTGCCCTCATCCTCGCTTTGCTCGCTAGCTCGTTCCTAGCTCACGCAGCAAAGCAGCCCAACATCGTCTTCATCTTCGCCGACGACCTCGGTTGGTCAGACACCACGCTCTACGGCCATACCAAGCTCTACAAAACGCCCAACATTGAAAACCTCGCAAAGCGCGGTCTTACTTTCAATCGCGCCTACACCGCCAGTCCGTTGTGTTCGCCCACCCGCTCGGCAACGCTCACTGGCCTGAGCCCCGCCCGCACAGGTCTCACTGCCCCCACCTGCCACCTACCCAAGGTCATTCTCAATGCCCGCGTCCCCAAGACCGGCAACCCCAGCTTTCCCTACTTGAAGACAGTCTCTGTCACCCGGATGGACACGAAACATCCAACGCTCTCGAAATCACTCAAAGCAGCCGGCTATACCACGGGCCACTTCGGCAAATGGCATCTCGGCCCCGAGCCCTACTCACCACTTGAGCATGGATTTGATGTCGACATCCCACACTGGCCAGGCCCAGGCCCAGCCGGCAGTTTTGTCGCACCTTGGAAATTTAAAAACTTCGATCACGACCCGGGAATGCCGAAACAGCACATCGAAGATCGCATGGCCAAAGAAGCGGTGAAGTGGATGGAGAAAAACAAAGACCGCCCATTTTTTCTCAACTACTGGATGTTCAGCGTCCACGCCCCCTTCGATGCAAAGGAGCAGCTGATCAACAAATACCGCAAAAACATTGACCCCAAAGACCCACAGCACAGCCCGACATACGCCGCGATGATCGAGAGCATGGATGACGCTGTCGGCACGCTGATGGCAGCCCTCGATCGCCTCGGCATCCGCGAAAACACGATCGTCATTTTCACCTCCGACAACGGTGGCAACATGTATGACGAAGTAGACAACACCACCCCGACCAGTAATGCACCTCTACGCGGCGGCAAAGCAACGATGTTCGAAGGCGGCACCCGAGTTCCCTGCGTGATCGAATGGCCGGGCATCACCAAGGCTGGCGCTCGCAGCGACGCACTGATCCAAAGCGAAGATTTCTATCCAACCTTCCTCAACGCCCTCGGCCTCAAAGCCGCACCGGGACAAATCTTTGATGGTATCGACATCACCCCCGCCCTCCGTGGCAAGCCACTCAAGCGCAATGCAATTTTCCAATACTTTCCTCACTCCCCACCTATTGTCCCTGACTGGTTACCACCGTCGGTTTCGGTGCATCGTGGCGACTGGAAGCTGATCCGTCTTTTCCATGCCACCAAGGAAGGCAGCCACCGCTACCTGTTGTTCGATCTAAAAAATGACATCGGCGAAAAGAACAACCTCGCCAGCCAAAAGCCGAAGCTTGTGCTAGAGCTTGATGGCTTGATCGAAAGCTTCCTCAAACGCACCAATGCGGTGGTGCCCGCAGCGAACCCAAATTTCGACCCATCCAAATACCGGCCCGAGCTGGAAGGTGTCCCGAAAAAGAAGAAGGCCAAGAAAAAGGGCAAATGATCATTCTCAGAGTCTCACACCTACTCCCGATCTTATCGGCAATGCTTTTTTGTTCCTCGATCCAGGCAGGTCTATGAGACAGAATCAATGACCTGAAACTTGAGTAATCCATTTATCTATGAGGGAGCTGGATCCATAGAGAGCTATATCTTCCTGGGTTGTGTGAGCCTGACGGGGCGGAATGACATGCGGGAGTTCGCTGGTGAGATCTGAGCGCTGTGAGTCAGCAGCTTCGCTGGGATTGTTTTGGGCGACCGAGACGGTCGCGCTACGTGGAGAGGCCTGCAAAGCGTTGATTCCATCCAGAAAAACCTAAAAAATCAGCCGTCATTTGAAAAAAGGTGAATTTCCCCCCGCGGGTTTGCGTCTACACAACGATGAAGACTCCATTTCTACTCACTGTACTCAGCGCCCTTACCCTCCTGCTACTATCCTCCTGCGTCGATCCCAGTTATTACGGCGGCCCAGCTTATTACAGCAGTGCGAGCGCAAGCTATACCACTCTCCCCAACGGCTACAACACAGTCTACGTCAGTGGAGCACCCTACTACCATTACGGAAGCCAATGGTACCGACGCAGTAGCGGACGTTACATCAGCTGCTCACGTCCCCACGGATACCACGGGTCAATCGGCCACAGCCGTCACCAAAGCAGCCACGGCATCAGCCACCTACCATACGGATACCGCAGCGTCACCGTCGGCAGCAGCAGCTACTACAACCACGGCAGCACCTGGTACCGCAAGAGCGGCAGCCGCTATGTGACTTGCCAAAGGCCATCAGGCTACTCGAATCACAACCAGCATAGGAGCCACAGCCAATCAAGCAGCAGCAAACACCACAGATCCGACTCATACCGTCGACCCGAAAGTCACAGCAGCCGCAGCAGCCGCTCCGGCCATGGAACCCACGACAGACAACGTAAGAGCTCCGATAGTAAAAACCACGGCAAAGCTACCAAAAAACACAGAAGTCATTCTCAAAGTGTTTCCCCCAAGCGTGGATCATCAACATACGTTTCCACTCGCAGCAAGCCGTCCACCAAAACCCATACAAAAAGCTCAAAACAAACCCAAAAAAGCAAAAACACACGCGGCTCATCAAAACCATTGAAGACCAAAGCGAGCTCCGTCAAAGACAAGCTTCGCCGAAGATAACACTCCATTCTCAACAGCGTTCAGTCGACCTTCAGACTGTAAGCCTCAGCGGCATTTTTCCAGAAATAGCGTTCGCAGGCTTCTTGACCTTTGGCGGAAAAGTATGCATTCACTAGTTTCACAAAGCTGGTGTAATCGCCGCTATTTTTGGTGCATGGCCAGTTGCTGCCGAAGATGAGACGCTCCGCGCCGAGGTTTTCCCACAGCACGTCGAGTACGCTGCTGTACTGGTTGATGGTATGCGGCGCGGGCTGTTGGACGCTGCGCTGGTAGAGCCCGGAAATTTTGCACCAGACGTTCTTGTTTTTCGCCAGCTTCTCAACGGCAGCTGCCCACTCGGGGTTGACTGCTTTACCGTCGAAATTATACCCGAGAACATGGTCGACCACGATCCGCAGTTCTGGAATCGTCCGCGCCAGTTGATCAACTTGTTTGACGGCCTCGACTCCTCCACCATTGGCGAGGATGTCAACGCTGAGATTACTCTTCGCGAGTTGACGCATACTGGCGATAAATTTTGGGTCGCTGAGATCGATCTTCTTTTTCTCTCTTCCGTTGCGCGCCCGAACACCGACAAAGCGTGGGTCTTTCTTCAACTTGTCTAGCTGCTGCGAGAAGTCGGCAGCATAGGGATCGATGTTGCCGACGAGCGCGACGAAGTAGTCGTCACCCTTGACGAGATCGAGCACCCATCGGTTGTCCACAAGGCGATCGCTGGCTTCAACAATGATCACACCCGTGAGACCCGAAGCTTTTGATACTCGTTTAAATTCCGCTGGCAGGTGCGGTTTGTAAAGCACCTCGTCCGCCTTCGGTGGCCAGGGAATACCGCCTTCGCGGGTCGGGTCATAGAGATGGATGTGGGTATCGATCATGTGCTTCACCTTGGGGAGAGGACGCTCGTCAGCTGCGGCGACCGTGATGAGAAGTAAAAAGGAAAATAGGAATTTCATGGTAATGCTGACAAACCTAGGAGCCAAATGTGAGGACACCAGAAAATTCCGCCGACTTAATGCCCAATCATCCATTGATTCTCTGGCTTTGAAGGCGCACTATCGAATAAATTTCTAATGCTGTGATAAAATATCATTTAAAAACCGAAGAATTGAATATAAAAGGGGAATCAAACTTTTATAAATTCTTTTCAGATCCACTTTTCTTACCAAGTCCATGACACTCAGTATGCACAGAATCATCCTGACCCTTTTCAGCTGCATGGCGGTTTTCACTGCAGCTCTCAGTGCCGCGGAGGCTCCGGATAAATCCGAAGTCGAAGCTCTGGTTCGTAAGCTCGGGGATGAGCGTTTCACCATCCGTCAGCAGGCAGATAAAGAACTCAAAGAAATGGGCGAGGCTGTGGCTGCACAACTTGGGGCATTTCTCGATAACCCGAATCCCGAGACACGTGCAAGAGTGCGTGGTGTGCTCGATTATATTGCCTCCTTGAGCAGAGAACTGCAATGGAACGATCCCGAAAATGTGGAGAATGGCAAGAATCGATCAACCATGAGAGGCGGTGCCGTGAAGCTCACTTTTCGGAATCTTACGAAAAAACCGGTGCGCATTTTTTGGGTCGAAACCGACGGCAGCAGGAAAGCGTGGCGTGATGAGCTCAAACCCGGAGCGACTGCCGTCTGCGCCCGATCTTATAGGGGACATGTCTGGTTGATCACTGATGTGGAAAAAAAGCCCCTTGGTTTTTACAAAATCGACATGGATGATCCGATAATCGCAGTGCGCGAGAGCGACTGGAAAAATTGAGAGCCGTCTGGGGCGACTAAGGAGCGAATGTCCGAGTGAAATTATTTACTAAACGACACCTCAGTTTTCTTTAAATCTGGCCAGTAGACGAGGGTGAGTTCGACTTCGCCTTTGAGCTCTTTGAAGTTGAATGTCTTTGAGTCGCCACTCCAAGAGGAGCCTTGTCCATCGAGCTTTTTACCATTTTGAAGCAGCTTCACTTGTTTGATCTTTTTGATCTCCCCTTTGATGTGAAGACCTTCCCCTCCGAAAAACCCTTTCGACTTCCCAGCATTCACCTTGAATGGCCCCACCTCGACAGCCTTGTCACCGACCTTCACTTTCTGAGTGAGCGTCTTGGTCTCGCCTCCAGTATAGAGAATCACTGAACCCTCGGCTTTGATTTTGTCTACCTACCTTCCCTATGAAATCGCCCTTCTTCTGAATAGAGAATGAGGCCTGGGTGCCGTCGTCGTTTACTTTGGGAAATGAACCAAGCTTCCAGCCATCAGCCTTCAGTGATTTTTCATCAAAGGAAATCATATTTTCACCCGTCACAAAAAAGTGCATTGTCACTCCGTATTTGTAACCCATCGGCTTTACTTGGAAATCGGCGCTTTCTGGGACACCTGCCGCAGCGGTGACACTGACGAGCTTCGCGGATTGGCCAAATACTGGCGCCAGCAGGCTTGCCGCCACACATGCTGATAGAGTGATTGTTTTTAACATGCTCAATGTATAGAGCTTAACATCTGATCCTTACCATTATAAAAATGCGTATTATTCCTCATGCCCGGCATGAAAAAAGACACATGTTAGGAGCATGCAACGGTAGAAAAACACGGGGTTCGGAGACCTGGAGCTACGCCAGATGGTCTAAATTCGGGGATTTCACCACCCGCTCTAGTGATGATGAGTTGGGCGACGGAGCAACAATTTCCGCGGCCAGGGAGCCATGGGAAAAGCCCACTGAATCCGAGCTCTTTGTGCATTGAGTCCTTCACCTCACGACCCGACTCGATCACACGGTTCGCCCACTCCAAATATCCAATCCCTGCTGGAGCTGGGATCACCACAGATCCGCGTGTGGGTTGCTTGTGGTAATCTTTCTTGAGATTTTCCACGACTCCGAGCAATCGCTCGATCTTGGCACCTGAGAATGTGACTTTTTTACCGTCGGCAGGATGCACCTCCAGCCACACATGTGTCCCCCTCCCGAGGAAGGAACCAAATGCTTTATGACTTTTGAGAATAACCATATCTGCTTTATAGGAAGAATGAACTGCTACTTCTATTCCGCATTTAGGAACATAAAAGAAGAAATCTGGTGAATCAGCAGAGTCTGCACATCCGGTAAACACTGGATGGAGGGCTGTTATAAAAAAGAAGCTGGAAGCATCTTCTACGGCGTAAAAAAGCCGAACACGCGTGAACGTGATCGGCTTTAAATTTTTGGTGCCTAGTCAAAGGTTTCATCCTGCCGGCACTGAAAACTGCCAACTGAAAACTTCTAACTAGAGCGAAGCGACTACATCATTCCGCCCATTCCACCCATGCCGTGGTCGTGACCACCTGCATCAGCAGCTTCTGGTGCTAGGATGTCTGTGATCAGAGCTTCTGTAGTGAGTAGAAGGCCTGAGATAGAACATGCGTGCTGGAGAGCTGAGCGTGTCACCTTAGTAGGATCTACAACACCAGCTTCGATAAGGTCCATGTACTCGTCAGTAGCCACGTTGTATCCAGTGTTACCTTCACCGGCCTTTACCTTGTCAACGATGAGTGCGCCTTCGCGTCCTGCATTTGTTGCGAGCTGGCGAAGTGGAGCTTCGATAGCACGGCGAACGATCTCTGCGCCAGTTGCTTCGTCACCATCGAGGTTGATGGAATCAAGAGCTACTTGAGCACGGATGAGAGCTGCACCACCACCAGGGACGATACCTTCCTCAACAGCTGCGCGAGTCGCGTGAA
>Ga0233404_10000050_pt1 | contig 25184 bp, 9 predicted proteins | sample Na_oxic_2_MG_FD_179861 | JGI IMG/M metagenome (GOLD analysis project Ga0233404, IMG submission 179861) | Seawater microbial communities from Saanich Inlet, British Columbia, Canada - Na_oxic_2_MG | ecosystem: Environmental > Aquatic > Marine > Inlet | place: Canada: British Columbia | collected...
GCCATTAGCACCCACAAAGACACAGCAGTTTGGTAACTTATTTAGAGTCACATCACGAAACATGCGAAAATTTTTCAGGCGGATAGATTCTATTCTCATTTTGACTAACCTTTTTGGTAACTACACGAGTAGGGTCAATGCCATATTAGACATTATACCGGGCAACCATACGTGCCCCTACATCATAAAATACGAATAGGTTCTGTGATGGTATCCGCAAAGGCGTTGCTGAATAAAACACTTAGGATAAGTGTTGAAATTAGAATTTGTGTTTTCATGTTAAACAAGATTAAACGGATTACAATGATTGACAGGGTTATCTTTTGTCAGAATCAGAATTTTCAGGATTAAAGAATTTTCAGAATATGTGATAAATCATGGAATGAATACAATTCTGTTAATTCTAAAATAAAATTCCGCAAATTCTGGTTTGGGCGATTGTAAATCATATCTATACACATAGTCAATCATAGCACAATGAGTATAACTAAGTACTGAACCAGAAATTTTCAGGTATTTTAGAAGAAGTAACCAGAAATGGGGCGGTAAAATACCTGTTTATTTGTGCATCAGTACTTAATTAAGAAATAACGATTTGCTAATTTTTGAACAAGATTACACGGATTGAATTGATTGACAGGATTTATATGCCCTCAGATTCTCTTGAAATATGCGAGAATTAAGTAAGCCAATTGTTTTTAATCTAACTACAAGGATTGTATATAATAAGGGATTAAAACAGAACATAATCTCGATCTAATCCTTTATTATATACCGAAGCACAAGTTTTTAGGTATTTTGTAGGGTGGGCAAAGTCCTTTTTTTGGGGAGCCTTGGTGGGCTTTAAAAAGACATGGGGAGCCCTACAAAAAATCTTGGTTTCTGAGTTTTTAATACACTTCAAAATCAGCACAATGTATATGGAGCCAGTTGCTTTGATTATCCAGATCGTTACCGGCTCCGATTAGGACACCACAAGCCTTATGCCCACCGGGTGCCACACTTGTTGGTAACGGAAAATCCACAATAACAGGATATCTGGTTTCACCGCTCACGGTGATGTTGGTTTTGTAAGCTTGAATGGCATTGGGCCAACTGAAATTTAACGGATATGCAATAGTCATAAACATACCATCCGGAAATACGACAGCTACATATAAATCCAGCACCACATTACCATTAACTTCCATATCCAAGCGTAGTTGTTCGCCGGCTGTGTAACGACTTTGATTCAGAACCATTTTAACACACGGGTTGCAACCTATATTGGGGACTTGTACTTCACCGCTGACGATATCTGACCATGCGCCATCAGTGCCTTGGGCTTGGTAAAGAATACGCCAAGGGCCAGCAGTCCAGAAGCCATCGTAGGCAATTTCGTGGCGAGTTTGGGCTTGATTGTAAATAAGTTCTACTTCGTCACGGCCAAAATCAGTGGCTTTACCCTGATAATCGTTACTAGCAAAATTGGGGTTGATTAACACGGCTTGCACTTTACGAATGCCTTCTTGGGTGGGAGTGGTGCGTACCCATAAAGTGGCACTGGTTGCGTTTTCGCCTAATTCGATGCGGTCGTGAATTGAGGTTATTTTAGGCGGAGGTGCGGCATGAATGCCTTCCTTGCCTAAATAAATTTGGGCAGCTTGAGTGCCATCACGAGTGGTATATTGGCCATCAGTATCGTCATCTAACCACGGACGTTGTTGTCGGAATAGTTTGGGATCGCCAACTATCATGTCTTCGGCGTTGAGGAAGGCTTGGTGGATGGTGTCACCGCGACGTAAGCTCCGCAAGAATTTATCGGCAAAGCTGGTAAATTGGGTATTCCAAGCTAAGGTATTGTCATCGGCACTGGTGATAATTACGCGGTTTGCAACTCCGGCTAGTTCGTCAGCAAAGGAGCCTGAATAGCAACTGTCCAAAATAATGATTTGTTGCACTCCGGTTGGAAGGGTGGCTAGTAAATCACGTAGATGGGTTGCGGACAGTTCATAGCTGGGGGTGATTAAAAAGTGATCCGGGCGAGCATGACCATGCAAATAGAATACAAATTGTTGTCCAGCACTGAGATTAGCAGCGGCTTGAGTAAAAGCCGCCGATAATTCTGGTTTTGGATCGAACAAGTTATAGTCTTGGCGGTTATTATCGGGATAGCCATCTAAATCAATATCTGGTTGCCAAGGGTTAAGGTAGTGGATGTCGGTATCGCTGAAACCGCGTTCTATGAGGAGGCGGTACATGCGTTGGGTGAAGTCGTTGCTGTATACAAATAAGGTGTTGTCGGGTTGGGCACCGCCGGCGGCTATGATTATGGCTTGGCCCAGTGTATTTGTATCATCTGTATTGGTAATGGGTGGTGGTTCAACAGTCACCGGGGGTGGTGGAAAAACAGTTGTTCCATCCACAGGTACATCATCAACAGTAATTTCGCCACCACCAATGCCGGCAGTCATTTTTGCAGTAATAGCATCTGAGTTATCTTCACTTTCATTATCCTCAACAATAGCACAATTTGGAAATGTGTCCAATTCTTCTTGCCATGTTACTTCCACCTCATCTTTACCATAAGACTCTTTGGCACGTTTAATAGGCCAAGAAGAGTAAGTGATGTTGGCATCTTTACAGATTGGATTATTTCTTAGATCAAGATATTCCAATTTTGTTAAGGCACTAAAATCAGGAATCGCTCCTGTTAGTTGATTATCATCAATATAAAGCTGCTGCAATTTAGGCAAAGCATTGAAATTAGGAATTATGCCTGTTAATTGATTAAAATTGAGAGCAAGACTTTGTAAATTAGGCAAAGCACTGAAATTGGAAATCGTGCCGATCAGTTGATTATCATCAAGAACAATCTTGGTTACACCACCGTTTTCACAAGTGACACCATACCAACTACAAGGCGTATTCGTTAGATTCCACCCTTCATTGTTTTTCCAGTTAGAGCCATCAGTGCTATTGTACAGTTCCAACAGTGATTGGCATTCGATGGTAGAAATTCCACTCACAGCATTGCAGTCGGTGGCAGCTTGGGCAAAATTTGCGGTGCAGGATTTGTTGGTGTTCATGGCAAGGGTAACGAATAGACTGCTACCGCTGCAATCTCCGCTCCAATTGTCGAATTGATAACCACTGGCCGGATTGGCGGTAACGGTAACGGTTTCTCCTTCATTGTATTCGTTTTGGTTTGGATTGAGTTCTATGCTGCCACTGGAGGGGGGCGAAGCTGTGACTGAGAAGGTGTAAGTTGGTGGTGCTTGACTTATCAAACCTGTTTCCCACAGTTTCACGGTGTGATCACTGCTTCCTGACAGAGCATATTGTCCGTCTGGGGAAAAGGCCGTGGAAATAACCCAATTGTTATGCCCATAGAAGGCGCGTATTTCCGTACCGGTATTCACATTCCACAGTTTTATGCCAGTCACACTTCCTGACAGAGCGTATTGTCCGTTCGGGGAAAAAGCAACGGAAAAAACACTACTACTCTGCCGGCTGAAGGTACGAATTTCCATGCCTGTATTCATGTTCCACAGTTTTAGAGTGTTATCACTACTTCCCGACAGAACGTATTGTCCGTCCTGGGAAATGGCAACGGAATTAACAATACTACTATGTCCACTAAAGATACGGATTTCAATACCGGTATTCACATTCCACAGTTTCAGAGTGTAGTCATCGCTTCCTGACAGGGCAGTTTGTCCGTCCGGGGAAAAAGCCACAGACCTGACATCATCGCTATGCCCGGTGAAGGTGCGAATTTCCGCGCCAGTATTGACATTCCACAATTTCATAGTGTTATCATAGCTTCCTGATAGAGCGTATTGTCCGTCTGGAGAAAATGCCACCGCCGGAGTATCCGCTGTATGGCCGCTAAAGGTGCGCACTGTTTCGCCAGTATTCACATTCCACATCGTCATGGATGGCTCTCCCACGCCGCCCCATAACAGATATTGCTCATCAGGGGAAAACGCGATGCTGCGGACAATAGAATGCGCATCTCCTGAAGGACTGGTAGAAAAATCCTGAAACGTGCGAATTTCTCGGCCTGTATTCACATTCCATAGTTTCACTGTTCCGTCATCGCTCCCTGACACTGCATATTGCCCGTCAGGGAAAAATGCCACCGCCACGACATCATTAATATGCCCGCTGAAAGTACGTAACGGATCGGTGATGATATCGGCTTTTACAATGGACAAGGCACAATAGACAATAAACAAGCATAAAAGTTTCGCCAAGTACGAAAGAGTTAGATTTTTAAAAGTGTTTTTAGACATGGTGGATTTTCTCCAAAATTATTAACTACAAGGATTGTATATAATAAGGGATTAGAACTGAGCCTCAGAATAAATTCTGAGGCTAAAAGCTCAAGTACCCAAAAGGGCACTACCAACATTTGGGAAATAGTCTACTAAAGCAGACTTGAGCTTTTAGCTTGGGGATTTATCCCCAAACAATCAAGCATAACCCAATCCCTTCTTATATACAATCCTTGTAGTTGATTAAATTACCCACATTGTTTGAACTGTGATTTTTATGATTCTTATGATTTTTGTGATAATCCAAATCAGCTAAATTATCTCATATTAATCACATCAATCACATGAATCAATTTTGATTCTTATGATTTTTGTGATAATCCAAATCAGCTAAATTATCTCATATTAATCATATCAATCACATGAATCAATTTTGAACTGTGATTTTTATGATTTTTGTGATAATCCAAATCAGCTTAAACTATCTCACATTAATCATATCAATCACACGAATCACAGTTCAAATTCTTACATAGCCTCAGAATAAATTCTGAGGCTAAAAGCTAAAGTACCCAAAAGGGCACTAACCAACATTTGGAGAAATAGTCTGCTTTAGCAGACTTGAGCTTTTAGCTTGGGGATTTATCCCCAAGCTTTTTCCTAAAACATCTGGAAAATAATAGGCTGGGCACCGAACTTAATCAAACCATTTTCTAAACGATAACCAATGTACACGTTGATAGTACCCGGGCTAATATTTTCTTTGCCCAATGTTCCTTCATACATCAGGAGAGGTAACGTGAGATTTCCCTCTTCTATCAAATGAGCAACTTTGTAAGCTTCCAAATTGGCTGGGTTCATATCCCACTCTGGAATACCATCCGCAGTACGGCTCCACCATACAATATTACCATCAGAACCTAAAAGTGGATTATGGCTATAACTAACCGCTATAACTATATCAACCTGTTCACCGACATCTTCAGAGTCAAAGTTAATACTACCCACGAATAACACTGAGGAACCTTCTGCGGTTAGTTGCATACTTGATATGCCTTCGAGATTACCGCCATCAAAAGCCGCGCCGCCGGTAAACTGTGCATTTGAGGTAAAAGCGATTGTACCATCAGAAGCAAGTACTGCGCTGTTCTTCTTATCACCCGGATTGTTGAGAACTGCTAAAACTTTACATTCCTCAGCCTCCCAGAAATTTCCTTCCCCCTCACACTGTGCTTTATCAGTATCAGTAGGTGGTGTTGGTTCTGGTGTTTCTTCAGGTGGCACAATAACAACTGGCCCAGTTACTGTGAAAATCAGAGATTTTTCGAGTTCCGCGTTATTAGCATCGTTGAAATTGAGGGTAAACCGACCTTCTCGTGAACCGGCTTTAATTGTCAATAGCTTACGATTACTACCTTTAAAGTCCAATTCTAGACCAGAAGCAATAAGGAGTTCTTCTTGCTGTTGGCATTTATCGTCTCTAAATATACCGTCTGCTGCTTGGCATTGCGTTTCATTCAACTGACATTCACCGTTGTCAAACGTGCCATCAGCATCTTCACACTGTTTAGCAGATAACTCAATATCTTTCCAGTTTATCTCATAAACTTCTGGTACCAAACTATCACCTTCACCACCCAGAATAACTCTCATTACATCAACATGCTTTTTTTCCAGCGTCAATGCGACTTCGCTATTCACCGGGATACTGGTTGTTTCAATGTATGGAGTAATGGTACCAACTTCGGTTACATAGTCTGGGACTGGTATATTAGAGACTATGACAAATTCAGTGTTACCCAAGCCTGGTTCGGTAAATGCGAACTTGATCTCATCTTTACCGGAAAAGGCTTTACGGCCAGTCGTTTCGTAAACAACCTCAATTGTTCCACCTTTGCCGGGTTGTCCATAGTCTCGGTTTCCGGAATAAGTAACTTTGCCATTTACAGACTCTGCTTTCATATCGCCCAAATTGGTAATTGGATTACCAAAATTGTCATACATGCTAAACGCAGACTCATAGATAGTCGTTTTGTACTGCTTTGTGTCTTCATCAAAATAAGGACTAACTTCAAGTATATCCTCACCAATTGCATTAAGATATCTAACTTGAGTGGCGGCAGCCGGAGCAATTTCCCACACATAAACTCGTACTTGGGAATATTTACCCGCTCGATCAGAAATTAAATAACTATTACTATAAGTATCATAGATAGTAGCAACCTTAAAAAGTCCTTTCACGATATCCGTTCCATCACTCTTGCGGAAAAAAGATCGAATCTCTTCAGCCGGAGGTGAGCCAATTACTTCTATTGCACCCGGATCAAGAGTTGGTTGGTTTACATTGGCATAGTCCATTGTTTTACTTTGATTTTGCAAGTAAACTTGCCCACGCTCATTACCAACCCTAACTACGAAAGCATCAAATTCAGTTCCGGCTATTTGGGCAAATTTGGTTTGCCCATCCACTACATCTACAAGTAATGAATCTTCTACAACCTTAATTGCCAGTGGTTCAGAATCACTGACATCGGGGTTGTTCGCCCGTGCTACCAGTGCAGTGGTACCCAGTTTAATGATTTCGTTTTTCTCATTACCCAAGATAGCATCATGGTTGTCTGTTGGTATTCCAACTCCTCCACCTTGGAGAACTTTGAATTTTAATGCCGTACTACTTGCTACTTGTGCTTCATCCACAATTGATACTGTAAATTCTGCGGTTTCCGTATTGGAAATTGCATTACCGAATTGATCCAAAGTTATCAAGTTTATATAAGTACCTTGACACACTAGAGCTACTGGAAAGTTTGCCGGACAATTATCATTGCCGTCAAAAATTTCCGAATTTGGCTTGGCTATACGTTCTTTGTCAGCTATGAGTTTTAAACCACGCGCTTCCCTTTGGGGTAAAACCTCTAATGTATCGCTGACATTGATTTGAACACTGGTAACTTCTTCATCATCTTGCCACGAAGCTACCACGTCATACAGACCAGATTTAGTAATTTCAGAGGTCAAAGTAAAGATGGCCTTATCACGTACCATCCTTTCTTCATCAGAATAAATAGATTCACCTTCTTCTTTATCAAGTAAATCTAATCTAACAATGCCGGGCGCACGTTTTCCACGCCGAATATTCCCTACGGTTTCATCTATACCTACAACCGTAATTTGACCACCCTCAATACCGGCTGTCATTTTTGCCGTGATACCATCTTTTCTATCTTTATCTTCACTACTAACTTGAGGATCATTGCGAGCCGGTACAAATGACTCTACTCGCAATGCCGGAAGGGCACCGGATTCCGCTCCGATAGAAATGGTTTTTTCGATGGTTTCACCAATTTGCACAAAATTTACACCACCGCCATCAGTGGGAATCCTCTCTTGCAGATATATCGTTACGGTATCAGTCGTTTCTTCAGCAGCGGCGATACCACGCGGATAATAGATGTTAACCCGTCCCACACCTTGATCAAGTCTTACATAACGGACTTGGGACGCAAAATACCCGCCAGTGGGATCAGTATCTTTTGGTATTGCACCGGGAAGAACGCTACCACCTTGAATTTCTCCTTTGATGGTATGAATTACCGCCATAATGGTTGAGCCTTTGCCCTCACCAAAACGATCAACTTCACCATTTTTGTCTAAAGCCAGTAAGGCGAGGTTGATAGTTTCCCCCTCTCTTACTTCATTTTTGTCAAGGATAAATTGGCCCTCAACAGTACTAGTCTCGGCACATACCAATGGTGCGCCACCAACTAATGTCAGTGTTGTCACCATAGCTAATGCCATCTTTTTTACGTTCACGATTAATGAACCTCCGTTAATGAAATGAATAAAAAGCCTACCATTATTTTCAATCCCTCTTTTTGAGGAAATTGAACTGAAAAAAATCCATTTTAATTATTATTTCCCTATTCCTAATTGTCAATATTGGACACGGTTCAAAATTATAGTGAGTACAACGAATTTTTTTAAACAACGAATTTTGTAGTGGATGATGTTATATATTTTGGTAGGGTGGATAAAGCGACAGCGTATCCACCAGACTTTGCTACAAATATATAACATCATGCTGACCATTAATTTTTACGATTCGTTGTGTTTTTTTAATTCGTTGTACTCATTTTTAAGATGAAAAAATTGGCACCATTTTCTGGTAGATTTAACACCTAAGTTTGCAATCCCATCCGGAAGCAAACTGGCTCCAGCAGAAAGCTACCAAAGTAATTCCGGTTTGAACCATAACCAATATTGCAATTATTCTATTGTCACGGAACCAATATTAAGTTCCCACAAATCTTGATGTTCTAAAGGATTATCAACTCCCTTATTAAGTCGCAATAAATAGAGTGAATATTCACCACGCTGTAAATCTGTAGTCACTGGAAAACCATCTACCACTACGTCATCGCCCTGCCAAGTTGATAGTGTTACGCCATCAAAAGGTATCGGCTCATTCAATTGGGTAAATATGAATAAAGGCCCACCATTTGGAAAACCAACCGCAATATACAAATCTTTGTTTCGCTGTTGTATACCTTGGTTTAACGTGATGCGTATAGTATCTCCATCTTTATAAACATCCTGAGAGGCACGCGGACTAAAACAACCATTTAAACACATCTTTCTTGCTAAACGACCATTTCGATTATCGTCATGAAATTTAGGGGCTTGTGACAAACCGGCAGCGGCTTGATTAAATGCTTCCCAAAAATTGTTACCCCTACGCAATTCGTTAAAATACCGGCCACTAAAAGTTGTTCTACCTAACACATCAACACCATTTTGGGTTGCTTTGTCGGCACTTGTGCTGGCAATGATAATACGACTGGCATCCTTTTCTATTTCCGGAACAAATTTACCGGCATGACTCGCTTCAAGAACAACCACAACCTCATTCCCAGTGTCAGTTTGGTAATTATCTAAAAAAGATTTAAATTCAGTTACATCTAAAGACTCTCCGGTATCAGGATCAAGCAAAAGTTTATCATCAGATAAGTCATCAGTGATAACAACCACTAAAAGTGGCTCAGTTAAAATCCCTTGTCGTTTGGCCCAATTGAAAGCCTGCTTGATATCATCTAAAGTCATAGAAGAATAGCTTTGTGGAGCATCTATTACATTCCTGTCAGTAATAGAATCCCTATTTATATCAACAACATCATAAGAAAGAAGATATATTTCTTCATTAGTATAATAACGTTGTGATAAAGCATGATAGACATGACCAACAATTCCTTTATTTAAGATATGCTTTTTAATGCCACCATGTACATTAGGATGAATAAGAATAGCGGCTCGTTTTCCTTTTAATGGTTGTCCCAGTGTCAAGTGTGCGAGTCCACCACCCCAGTGCATTCCCACCCATAATCCACTATTGTCATCACTTATAAGAGTGAGTAAAACATTAGTTGGCAAACCGGAATTATCGGTGTTGAAAATTGTCCATTTATTTGTAGCATTTAAATGTGCAATGCCACCACGTAAAGTTCCTATCCATAGTCCATCAAAATTGTCATTCACAAATTTAATAATAGTATTATCTGGCAAACCAGAATTGCTAGTATTAAATTTTTTCCAGTTGCTGTCACCATCAAAATGTGTCAATCCACCTTTATGCGTTCCTACCCATATACCATCCTTATCAAGGGTAAGAGCAAGAACTGTATTTACGGGTAAATCAGAATTGTCAGTGTTAAATATTTTCCATTTGGACTTAGAATCAAACTGAGCAAGGCCGGCATTAGTCCCTAACCATAAGCCACCATTGCCATCATTAATAAGGATATTGACATCATTATCTGGCAAGTCCGAATTATTGGTGTCAAAAATTTTCCATTTAGAACTAGAGTTGAGATGGGCAAGCCCACCATCATCAGTTGCAACCCAAATACCACCGGTACCATCATTTACTATGGCATTGATATTATTCTTAGGTAGTTCTGAGTTGAGTTCATTAAAAATTTTCCATTTACCGGTACTACGCAATTGGGCAAGCCCACCACCATAAGTTCCCACCCATACTCCATCATTGCCATCAATTAATAAAGCATTAATATCGTTATTTGGTAATTCGGAATTATCAGTGTTGAAAATTTGCCATTCACCAAAAGCATCTCTATGAGCCATGCCAGCATAACGAGTTCCTACCCACAATCCACCGTTAGCGTCGTTGGCAATGGCTTGAACAATATTATCCGGTAGCTCTGAACTGTCGTTAAAGGTTTGCCACTTGTTATTTTTAAAATGGGCCAAACCGTTATCAGTTCCGAGCCATTGTCCGCCCTCGGCATCGACAAATAGTGTATATACCGTATTGTATGGTAAACCGGAGTTATCAGTATTAAATACTTCCCATTTACCATTGCTCTTTTTATGAACAAATCCGCCATCTGTTCCTAACCAAAGGCCATTTTTACTATCGCTAGAAATTGCGCGTATCTTATTGTGTGGCAAACCAGAGTTATTAGTATTAAATATTTCCCCTTTACCACTACTATTCAAATGAGTCAAACCACCATCTTCGATCTTACCGTCTTCGGTTTGGTCGTATGTTCCTACCCATATACCACCTTCACCATCACTTATAAGAGTGTTTATCCCATTGTGGGGTAAATCAGAATTGGCAGAGTTAAAAATTTGCCATTTGCCATTGTTATCCAAATGGGCGATACCAACACCTCCAGTCCACAATCCACCATTTCCATCAGTTGCAACCGTTTTGACGTGGTTGTGTGGTAGCTCAGAATTATCGGTATTAAAAACTTGCCATTTAAAACTGGAACTCAAGTGAGCAAGACCATTTCGGTCAGTCCCTATCCATAGCCCACCTTCATCATCAACAATGATAGTAAGGACTTTATTATCCGGTAAATCAGAATTATCGGTATTGAAGATTTGCCAATTACCATTATTATCGCGATAGGCTAAACCACCTTTTTCAGTTCCTACCCATAACCCGCCGGCAGTATCACTTGCAAGTGCAAAAATGAAATTATCCGGCAAACCATCCAAAGTAGTGAACACTCGCACCAACTGTCCGTCAGCAAGGCGTTGTTCAAGCCCGCCGGCAGTGCCTACCCAAAGAAATTCGCCATCTTTAGAGGCATCAATGGCGAGAACTGAACTACGGTTTGTAAATATTTCCCAATTGACGTTGCCTAATGAGATATTGGCAACAGCACAATTAGAAAATATTCCGGCTATTAACAGTAATGTTAAGGAAATTAGTTTTATCAAGTTGAATTGCATTAGTATTTTGCTCTCCAAATATGTTATGTTCATTCGCTGGATTAGAGTGGTTGCGGGACGTATATTCCACCGATTTCATCGGTGGCTATTTACATTTAACCCCTTTGGGGTTAGCACATCTTTGCCAATTCCACCGATTTCATCGGTGGCTATTTACATTTAACCCCTTCGGGGTTAGCACATCTTTGCCAATTCACAACCCTAACGGGGTGAAACGTAAATAGCCATAGGTGAAACATAAGGAACATGGGTGTGATTAAAAGTGCATGGGTGGGAGTCATCCAAAATAAATTTTGGACTCCCAACCGCCCAAAATAAATTTTGGACTCCTTTAGCCGGGTAAAGGAATCCAAAATTTATTTTGGAAAAAATTCGCATTCCATGCACTTTTAATCACACCCATGGAACATTGGGGCTCATAAAAATTGGCAAAAATATGATAGATTTAACACCCAGTTTGTAACCCGTCCAGCAGAAGTGGTGATTATACTTGAACTTCAATAGGCGTCACGCATCATCCTAGTATTTGCTGATGGTGAGAACAATAGTGGGCCTGATCCGGTGGAAGAGGCAGAAAAAGCACGGCTCAAAGGACATCTTGTTTATGTGATTTTATTCGATCCATATAATCCATTTATGGGAGAAGGTTCTTCAACGGCACAAATTGCTGCTAAGGATATTGCTGGTGCAGGTGGTGGTAAACTTTTGTTTGCGAAAAATTCCACTGATTTATTGGCATTATTTAGTAGTGCTGAAATCGTAGAAATTGCCAGTGTCACCGTGACTAATACCACAACTGGAAAAGCAGCCGGTAATGTGCAATTAGCAACTGGTAATTTCAATGCCCCGGTTGATCTAGTGCAAGGGGAAAACGTGCTTGAAGTAACTGCTACGGATACTTATGGAGAAATAACTACGGCTTCAGTGACGGTAAATGTTGACTTGGTTCCAGCATCACCTTGCGAGGTAGACCCAGCAGCTCCTGATTGTATAGGTGAACCGGGCGACCCAAATCCAGAGTTTCGTGTAACTAAACTGCGTCCGCAAGTGCTAATGGCCGGCTTTGACCCCATGTTGGTTGATGTAATTGATGATAGTTTTAGAGTCATGGCAGTGGTACGTGAAGGAATGAGTCCCATCCAACACGTTACTGTTAGTGAAAATACCAATCCATTTGGCGCGGCAATGACTTTAGAGGGCCAATTGTCCAATGGCGATAAAATTTATTCTCTCACGATGGTTGGTATGAGGGGCGTACTTGCTGGTCTGGAATTGTCCAACTTATTTGGCAGTGGTGGTGGTGAATATAACATTACGGTTATTGATCAAGCCCAACAAAGACACTCTTTCCCAAATTTGGAATTTGGTAGTAATGTGGATTTGGATGAGCAAACACCACTTACTCAAGCACAACCCTATACAAGAGAAGGCACTCGTAGGCTCAAGCCACAACCGATTATGGTTGGTTTTGATCCGGCTATGATTGATCATGGTGACAGTGCTTTTAAAGTCAAAGCGATTGTGCGGCGGGGTTTAGTAGACATCAAACATGTAACCCTAAAAAATGGTGGTGGTTTAGCTATTGCCATGGTAAAAGAGGCTGCTCTCGCTAATGGTGATGAGATGTATAGCTTGATATATACTTTTCCACGCGGTGCTTTTCCAGACGGGGCACTACGCAATTTATTTGGTACCGACAGTTCCGGTGAATTTATTGTAGAAGTAATTGATGAGGCTCAACAACGCCATGCCTTCCCAACATTGCAAGGTGGTAATTTCCCAGCGCAGTAAAAAGGGTTGACGTGATAATCTAAATCAGATGGGTAAAACAAAACCCATTACTTGTCTATTAAAGGCCGGCAAATTATTAATTGTCGGCCTTTTTTTTACGGTGTCAACCGGTGAACTACAAGGATTGTATATAAGAAGGGATTTATACATCAGTTGACGGACGAGATGAGTGTAGTGAAACTTAAACTATAAATTATGTTAACTAGACAACGTTGGCGAGACGTAATCTCGCACATAGCCGGAGCCGGGTTTGCCACTATGATTGGTTTCTCGGCAAGCACATTGGCAGCCCCGACAATTTCCATTGATAGCCCCGACGATGGTGCAACTATCAGTAGTGATAATACCATTGTTAGTGGCATTGCCAGTGGCGTAGGTGATGGCCAAGGCATTGATTTGATGTTGGTATTGGATGATTCCAGTAGTCTCGATGACACCGATCCCACCAAAAGACGTTTTGAAGCGGTACGGCAATTACTAAGTAGTCTTAACTCTAATGCTAATATCCACATTGGCGCAGTATTTTTTTCCGATAATGCCTCAGTAGATGTAAAGTTGCAAAAAACGGTAGATGACGCAACTTCGGAGATAAATAAAGCCATTGACAATCATCAAATCCCCGGAGGTGATACGGCTATTGGGGATGGTATCCTTAAAGCCAGTGAAGAATTGGCGAATAATGGTCAGCCATTTGCGTCACGCATCATCCTAGTATTTACTGATGGTGAGAACAATAATGGGCCTGATCCGGTGGAAGAGGCAGAAAAAGCACGGCTCAAAGGACATCTTGTTTATGTAATTGGATTGTTCCAAGCTGGTTCTCCAACCGCGCAAGCAGGTTCTGATAATATTGCTAGAGCCGGTGGTGGCAAACTTTTTTTCTCGGAGAATCCTAGTGACTTGCCAGCATTATTTCGTGGTTCCGAAATCGTCGAGATTGACAATGTTACAGTGACTAATACCACAACCGGAAAACCTAGTAATGTGCAATTTGCAATTTGCAATTACAATGCCCTAGTTGATCTAGTCCAGGGAGAAAATGTGCTTGAAGTAGTTGCGACTGATACTTATGGAGAAACAACCACGGCTTCGGTGACTATAATGGTGCCCGGCAACAATCCCGGTGCTCCTCTAGCAGTTGATTCTTGTATGACAAATCCTTATGTTTCCGGTTGTCCTCCTTATCATCGTTCGGTTAAACTACGTCCTCAAGTATTAATGGCTGGGTTTGATCCTATGTTGATTGATATTGTTGATGATAGTTTTAAAGTTGTGGCGGTGGTACGTGAAGGAATGAGTCCCATTCAAAACGTTACCGTTAATGAAAATACCGGAAGTTTTGGTATGGCAATGACTTTAGAGGGCCAATTGTCCAATGGCGATAAAATTTATTCTCTCACAATGGTTGTGAGGGGCGTACTTGCTGGTCTGGAATTGTCCAACTTATTTGGCAGTGGTGTTGGTGAATATAACATTACCGCTGTTGATCAAGATGGACTAAGCCATTCTTTCCCTAATCTGGAATTCGGTAATAATATGGATTTGGATATACAAACACCACCTACTCAAGCACAGCCTTATACAACGCAAGGCATCCGTCGTCTTAAACCCCAACCCGTTTTCTCGCCACCGAAGACTTAATAATTGGGGATCCGTCTTTGTTTGGTGAACAACGCCCCCAATTGGATGATGACGGTGATGGTACATATAATAGTAAGGACGGTACTCGTGCAGCCCAGATAGTTTTAGGTAATGAAGGGATTGGAATTGCGGCCGATGCTCCCGAAATCATTGACGTACACTCACCGTTGCAACTTCTCGATCAACAGACAGAAGGTGTGTTATGGATAAAAACCTCGCCAAGCGGTGAATCTATTAAACAAGTCCGTGCCATCCTCATTCGCCCCGGTACTCAAAGTATTGATTATCAAGGTGAAGATACCTTTTTGGGGCGGGAAGAACTGGCAATGGGTTATAACCCGGTGCAAAAGCGTTATGAGGCAGTCTATAGCCATTTTCGCCAAAATGGTAAGTGGCGCGTCATGTATCAAGCCCAAGGTTTTGATGGTATTTGGTCAGATGCGAAGTTTGGGGAAGTAGAAGCTAGTGGAGGCTCCCCAATATCGGTGATGGCTCGCATGAATCAATCCGCTTACCGAATCGGTGAATATTTTAGTTTCAGACTAGACATCAACGCCGATCCAGCCCAACCCGGCCCTTATGATGTTTATGCTGCTATCGTATTCCCCGCCGGCCACTATGTTACCATTGCCCCACCGCTAATCCTCAGCTTTCCGGGTGCTATCCAAGTTTACCGCAGTGATGTAATGGTCAATGAGCCAAAGACATTTTCCATCATTGATTTAGAATTACCACAGGGCCTTGAATTGGGTAATTATAGTAGTTGCGGAGTAATCACCACCGCCGGAGCCGATCCTTGGGAGCAGAGCAATTGGATTGATATTCATTGCCAAGCGTTTGAATTAAGGTAAATTTTTTAACTACAAGGATTGTATATAAGAAGGGATTAAAGCCAAACTGTACTCAGATTTAATCCTTTATTATATACAATCCTTGTAGTTTACTTATGGGATTAGAGCCAAACTGTACTCAGATTTAATCCTTTATTATACGCAATACCTTCGCCAATATCAAAATTTGTTGTTTCGGGAATGAGGTACTATTTCCCGAAACCTATATAGCATAAGGGTTTCGGGAAATCAGCTTCGCTCCATTCCCGAAACAAATATCAATGATTAAAAAATCCTTTCTTATAAATCCTTTATTATATGCAATCCTTGTAGTTTTTGAACTGTGATTCGTGTGATTGATGTGATAAATTTTATACAAATCACATCAATCACAGTTCAAAAGATGTAATGAAGTATATTTAACTTACACCGCAGCGCGGTGGTTAGAAGTTCCCACGCTGGCGCGTGGGAACCAGAAATTGATTTCATAATTCATAATTTTTAACAAGAGGCATAAAATCAATGCTTGAAACCAAAATATGGCCCGTAGAAGAGATGTTATGCGAAGATGAATTTACGGATAGAGTAGAACTCTTGCGGGAATTAGAACAATGGGTCAAGGGTATCTCCCGTATGGGTTCATGGAGTACGGCTCTCATTGCACCCCGGCGGATAGGAAAAACGGTTCTATTGGACCGGCTGGTGAATACGGTCTTTTTTAAACCCAAGTATCAGGTAGCCCCCTTTTATTTAAAAATGACACGGGAAAAAAGAACCTTAAAAAAGTTTCTGTTAGAATACGCCACGACATTTTTCAGACAATATCTGGCCTATTGTGAACAAGATGCCGACTTATTTGATAAAGAAATAGAGTTGGAAGAATTATTAGTTTATAAAACGACTCATAAAGCTGGTATCATGGCACAGGAACATATTCAGCGATTTGTCAAACGCTATAATCGTTACGGTGATGAAGATGCCTTGATTCATTGGGATGCTTTTCTTCGAGTACCAGAACGACTAGCATCACGTTCCGGTATCAGAGTGGCCATTATTATTGATGAATTTCAGGATCTGAAATTCTATATCTACGACATGCCACAAGAACTGTTTGCAGATATGGATTCTAAAGGTCGCCTCAATGGTCCGGGTGCAATCAACCTCCCGGCTACTTTTAGTAGGCAAGCTCAGAGCCGTAAAGCACCTATGCTGGTATCTGGTTCGGCTGTGACTCTTATTTTCAGGACTGTCATGGGTGGCCCCTTGGGTGGACGATTTGGTTTTAAATATATTAAACCGCTGTCCGTTCCCGATGGTGCTACACTTTTACACAACTCGCTGAAATATTATGCCCCTGACAAAGCAATTACGCCAGAGCTTGCTCTCTATGCCAGTGCTCAGGTGGGAGGACATCCCTATTATCTGTATTGCTTGGCTGCATCAGAATGTGAAGGTAAGAGTTTTGAGGATGAAAAAGCCATTGACCAAGTCATCCGTTATGAGATTGAAAATGGTCAAATTTTCGGTTTCTGGCAGACTCATTTTGATGACAACCGCAAATATATTAATGCCGATGATGATTTAGAGTTAGGTAAGAAAATCATTTATTATTTCGCTCAATACAATAATCAATCAGTGAATGTTAAGGCCATTGCCGAAAAGCTCAAAGTTCCTAAACAAGCTGTCGAGCAGAAGATCGAGAAACTGTATCTGGCTGGGCTGGTATATAGGAGTGCCGCCAAATTTTATACTTTCAATGACATAAGTTTGATGCGCTTTATTAAGTTTGTGTATGAACAAGACTTAGAAGGAGTTGACAAGATTGATTTAAGTCAGCGGAATTTAATGAATACCCTAAAAGGTAAATTTTTGGAAATGGTAGTCGAGGTGTCCATGATGAAGTTCAACTACGAACACTTGCCCGGCACTTGGTTTGGTAAAACTGGTAAAATCGAGGTACCATTATTCCAATTTGTTAGAACAATGAGTGTAAAAGGATCCACAACCCCGGCTTATCAAATTGATGTGTTCGGTAGAGAAGAAAAGGGTAACAAAGTCTGGCTTTGTGAATGCAAATATACCAAAACCCCCATGGACATGAAGCAAGTCAAGAAGCTTGAAAATGCCGCACAGGTATTGATATCGATGCATAAAGAAGAAGGTACTGAAATCCCAGAGATACATCTATGGCTAGTTTCTACTGGTGGTTTTCAAAAAAATGTGCTAAATTATATCGACACCCGGGCGGATATTTACGCCTCCGATTATGATGGCATTAACAGTCTCTTTAAGGCTTATGGAAGTAATTATTCCATTCCTCAGTTTGCTGTAAATGGTTGATTTTGTTCTTGCCACTTGGGGATAAATCCCCAAGCTAAAAGCTCAAGTCTGCTAAAGCAGACTATTCTCCACATGTGGGTTAGTGCCCTTTAGGGTACTTGAGCTTTTAGCCTCAGAATTTATTCTGAGGCTTTTGTGTAAGAATTATTCCATTCCTCAGTTTGCTGTAAATGGTTGATTTTGTTCTTGCCACTTGGGGATAAATCCCCAAGCTAAAAGCTCAAGTCTGCTAAAGCAGACTATTCTCCACATGTGGGTTAGTGCCCTTTAGGGTACTTGAGCTTTTAGCCTCAGAATTTATTCTGAGGCTTTTGTGTAAGTTTTCCTCGTTCCCAAACTCTGTTTGGGAATGCCGGTTTGCCAAGCTCTGCTTGGCGTACATAAACTATAGAAGTTTCCTCGTTCCCAAACTCTGTTTGGGAATGCCGGTTTGCCAAGCTCTGCTTGGCGTACATAAACTATAGGAGTTTAACGTATGTTTAATCTCGATCCAATCCTTTCTTATATACAATCCTTGTAGTTAATCTACCTTAAACCCACTGACACCCAATTTCCATAATTCTTGATTTGCCATTGGCTCAACCCCGGCTGGAACCCGCAACAAATAAAGCACATATTCACCTCTTGGAATATCGGCACTCACTGGTAAATCAATCGCAATATCGCCGCTTTGCCATACAGGAAGTGTAACACCATCAAACGGCACAAAGCCATTCAAACCGGTTAGCACAAAAATGGTTCCATCCGGTAAAGCTACTCCAACATATTGTGTTTGGCCGGTTGGCAATGGTGGTAACGTGGCTTTAAACATATCGCCATCGTGATACACGGTTTGGGCAATAATGGGAGCGGCACTGGTAGCAATATCTGGAGCTTCTGGCCCTTCTGGTTGGGTCAAGACAACCGGGGTAGCGGCGGTGATAAAGCCTTCATTGTCCTCTGCCATGAAGGTGACGACATAATCGCCGCGATATTTGAAACCACTGAATGAGCCTTGCCAACGGCTGGTGTCATCTTGATTGAGGTTGACTACCGGAGTTGGGATTAGGGAGAAGCCTTGGTCATTGCGTTGTTTGGCAGCTTCGGGAGTCATAATTAAGGCCCACACTCGTTTTATGCGCCCTTCGGTAATTCCGGCGCGAACCACTAGGGAAACAGTTTGGCCGGCTGTGACAGTTGCCGCTGAGGTTTCGGGTGCTAAGGTGATTTCGCCGGACAAAGCTCCAAAGCAACCATTGAGACACAATTTGCGAGCTAAACTACCATCATTGGTGGTATTGGCTATTCCGTCGCCATCGTCGTCTAGTTGGGGTGCTTGTAGATTGAATGGATGTCCAAAAGTGGATAATTTGGAACTAACCGTTTGAAAAGCATCATAAAAACTTTCGCCTCGGCGTAGATTATCAAAATAGAATTTGCTGAAGGAAAAAGAGCCCAGATTGTCGTAGTAAGCCAAATCTTCGGCGGTGCTGGTGACAATGAGGCGGTTAGGGCCTGACAATTCACTCACCAGACTTCCGGTGCGACACGCTTCGAGAACTACAACCACTTGGCTCCCAGTTGCCTGTTGATAGTCTGTGAGCATAGCGTTTAAGTCTTGGGCGGTTAGCACTTCATCAAATGGATCAAGGCGTAATTTTCCGGTTAGGGCGTGATCAATAAAAATGACCAGTAAAGGTTGATCCAGTTGGCCTTTTTGGTTGGCCCAATCAAAAGTTTGCTGTATATCAGCACGAGTCAAATCACGCGGAGAGGTACCGGCTGCAAGGTCAAAAGCGGTAATGGGGCCATCAACGACGTTGCGATCAATAAAGCCATCACCATTAATATCAACATCAGGTTTGTAGGACAAGAAGTAGATTTCATCGTTGTCGTAGCCACGATTGTGTAAAGTGCGATAGGCATGAGTTGCCATAAATTCAATGGAAACGTCTTGCTTGTAGCCGGTACCTTGCCCGCGTGGGTGAATTAGGATGGCAGCACGTTTGTCAGTCTGGATGTTTTGGCATTGGGCATCATTCAAATTTGTGCAAAGGGTGTTTTTTTGGGTGAAAGTCATATTGGCAAGACCGTTATTAGTTCCAACCCATAAACCACCGCTACCATTCTTTTCAGCGGACAGTGCATAAACTTCATTGCCAGGTATGCCCGAATTACCAGTGGCCAGACGTTCCCAACTACCATCAGATTTTCGATGGGCAATACCGCCACCCAAAGTACCTACCCAAAGTCCTCCCCTTCCATCAGCAGAGAGAGAAAGTATAGTGTTTTGCAATATTATGGTGCCTTCCACTATAGGATTGGCAGTATCAAAGACTTCCCAATGACCATCAACAAAACGATGCGCCAAACCTTTTCCATCGTCAAAGTAACGGTAGCCGGTACCTATCCAAAGTTCAGCATTATTATCTAAGTGAATGACTTTAATATCATTATGTGGTAAACCGGCATTCTCGGTGGTAAAAACTTCCCAAGTGCCAGCTACGGTAAAATGAGCTAACCCTCCACTAGGCTCAAGAGCTAAAGGTCGGGTGCTACCATTTTCTCTATAAACTGCTGTCGTACCTACCCAAAGACCTCCTTGACCGTCGGTATGCAATGCCGTCACATTATCACTTGGCAAACCAGAGGTACTAGTAGTGAAAATTTCCCATTGCCCGGTTGCATCGCGATGGGCAATACCACCGAATTGCATCATGGGTTCATTTTCTGATTCAATAACTTTGGTTCCAATACCAACCCATAAGCCATTTTGTCCATCTGGAGATAGGGTATTGATATAATTACTGGGGATACCGGCATTTTCCAGCGGAAAAATTTGCCAATCACTTTGGACTGTCCGATGTGCTAGACCTTTGTCAGTCCCAATCCAAAGGCCTCCTTGTTTGTCAGAGAGTAAGACGTTGATCTGATTACTGGGAAGTTCAGAGTTTGATTGAGTGAAAATTTTCCAACCACCATTGGTGTTACGGTGAGCAAGTCCTTTATCGCTAGTTCCTATCCACAAGCCATTTTTCTCAAGAACCAAAGCACGAACATAATTACTGGGTAAAACTGAAGTATCAAAGTGCATCCGTTTGTCATCCAGAGTGAGACGTATAAGTCCTTCAGCGTTACCAAACCAAAGCTGTTGCTTATCATCAATAAACATACCGCGCATATTGGCAACATCTTCAATCAGTTGTGCATGTTGCGACTCAAACCGTATCTCCCAATTTCCATTAACAGTTTTATGCACTAAACGACCATCAGCGAGTCCAACCCAAAGCCCACCATTACCATCAGCCATGATATCGTGGAGATTGTTGCTTGGTAAGCCAGAATTTTCCACGTTAAATATTTCCCAATGACCATCAGAAGCACGATAAGCCAATCCTTTATCACCCGTGCTAACCCATAGCCCTCCTTTATCATCTGGATACAGTGCTTGAATATCATAGCTGGGTAAATCAGAATTTTCCGGGCTGAATACTTCCCATGTACCGGCACTGGTACGATGTATGAGTCCGGGTCCAGGATAAGGGGCTTTGATGGAGTTATTATCTTCATCAAAACGAAAGATTTCAAGATTACCATTGTAGCCGGCTGCCCATAATTGCTGGTTTTTATCCAGTGTTAACATTTGAATATCTCCCCACGGCAAATCAGAGTTTTCAGTAGTAAAAATTTCCCACTGCCCCGTAGCCGTAAAATGAGCAATACCACCCTCTCTTGGAAAACCTATCATCCCAATCCAAAGTCCACCGATACCATCCGGTTGGATTGCCGATAGGGTGTAGCTTGGTAAATCGGAATTAGAGGGATTAAAAAATTCCCATTGGCCGGTTTCTGAACGGCGTGCTAAACCGGTTGCGGTGCCACCCACCCAAAGGATACCTTTGTCATCTGCATAAACTGTGTTAATGACTCCCAAAAGCCCATCAATATTAGTAAACACTTTGATGAACCGACCATTGGCTTCACGTTGTTCAAGCCCTCCGGCTGTAGCAACCCAAAGTGTTTCTCTGTCTTTAGACAAAGTAATGGCATTGATTTTCTTTCTATTTTTAAAGACTTCCCAATTGGCATTTTCCAACGAAACCAACTGTTTAGGTGTCACTGTAATCTTAACTGTGCTGACATTGCCCTCACTATCAAATGCAGTCACTACGTCTAAACCTGCTTGAGCCGGCGCAATATAAGTAACCCGATTACCCGTACCTTGAATTTGCCCTTTAGTAGGATTCCAAGTTATCTCACCGCTAGTACCAGAAACAGACAAACTAATCTGTTGCCCCACGACAACAGTAGGCGTAGCCGGACTAAACACTAACTCAGCCGCTTCCGCCGTTGTGAGCATAAAGAGCCCAAGCATTACAAATAACACATTGTTGAACCAACTTAACATAAAATTTTGAATTTTCATGGTTTTTTCTTTAACTACAAGGATTGTATATAAGAAAGGATTGGATTGAGCTTGTATTTGGTATTAATCCCTTCTTATATACAATCCTTGTAGTTATTGTAAGGTTAAGTACAACGTTGTTCCTAAACGAATAAAGTGCTCCTGAGTGATTTGTAAATTAAAACGTGACTCAAAATTCTGGATAATCTCCTACGTGGAAATCCGGAAATTGATGACGTTGTTCAGCCGTATCGATAACCTCAATCTGAAACATATCATTCCAGACATTTGAAAATTCTACATCTTCTGCAAATATGGGGGTTCCTCTCTGAGTGACAACAGTGCCTTGATATAATTCATCTCCGTTGGGCAAATCACTTACTTTTAGCATCCCCACCGCAAACTCGCTGGCTTGAGATTTCAAAGTTACATGCTTAATTTCAGCACTCCCCCGACGCACAATGGCTAATACCTTTACTTCGGTATCACCTCTATCCATCAACATCGGTGTAAAGCCAGCCATGATAACTTGGGGATGATAGCGACGTGGGCCACGTATACTATAATTATCTAATAACGCTGCCGTACCAGCATCTTGCTTTTCAATTAAAGGCCAACTACCATATTTCCAAAATGGATAACTATGTTGTTCACCAACTTCATCAACTTTGTCATTATCAGTAGCACGGATGTGAAATTGTAATTGTTTATCTCCAAATAAGCTGAGTGTTGATAAACCCAATAACTCTGTTGCAACTGAACCAGCAGGATATTTACCATCCATTTGATACTCTATTTCATAAACAATTCCTTGAGTTTTGCGATTGTCTTCCACTACTAATGGAATACTACCAACGCGATTCATTACAATCTTCAATCCTAAACCACCAAAAATATTTTGCTCTATAGACACCGTTTTTACCGGAGCTAAACCTTCTTCTACCACCGCAACCACCTTAAACTTAGTATCATTAATATCCAACAAAATTGGATCAAAGCCGGCCATTAATACTTGTGGTTGCCGTCGTGCTTTAGGAATATTAATCGACAGATAATCAACCCCGTTGGAATGAGCGGTATAAACAATTCGCTGTTGCGGTAAAATTACAGTCGCTAGGTATGACGGTTGACTAGCAATGGTACAAAATTTCTTTGGAATTTCCTTGGTATCTGTATCTGGGTCCAAACGCACTAGGGTAGCTGCACTTTTATCTAAAATCCATATCCTATTATCCAACCACATCATATTTCTTGGATTTTTAAGAACATTATTATTAATAACACTATCAGGCTTGGGAAGCTCATCTATCGGTTTTAAATCTTCCGTATTAATAACGCTGATAGAACCCCCTTGTAGATTAGCCACATAAAGTTTGGGCATACTTGGATGCAAGAGGAGCGCGACCGGAGCATCACCGACACTAATGCTTTCGCGATGTTCCTTGCTATCCAAATCGAACACGGCAACTTTATTGCTCGTTTCACAAGCGACGAATAATAATGAATCTTTTTGGAGTAAAGCTGTTGGTAGTCTACAATACTCCGTACTTAACGTGGCTTGTTTGCTACCATCAGTGGTTAACAAAACTTGTACCCCTTTAACCTTTCTATCTGTCACTAGCAATTGGGAGGTATTTTTAGAGTCAATTTGCATGGCTCCAAAATCACCGGCTATTTGCCAAATAGTGCGGGTTGTCCATTGGCTCGGCTCCGGGGTAGAAATATCCTGAACTACTACATTGCCATCGAAAGCACCACTAACGTATAATGTGCCACCGTCTGCCGATATGGCAAGTCCACCCGGCTCTAAACCTTGCAAATCAAGGGTTGTCAGAACTTGTTGCCTAGCAATTTCTATCACCTTCACATCACCGGCAACTTCATCTAATACCAATAGCCATTTATTATTTGGTGTCACCACCATGGCTCCGGTTGCATCGAACAAATTGGCTCCTTCTGCCACTGTATTCACTTCGCAAGGGGCGGCTTGAGCCAGTCGTCCACTAAATAGGACAATCAACAGCCCTATAAGGGTTAGCTTAGTAATGAGTTTTGAAGATAAGTACATGATTATTTTAGGTTTCCTCTTATGGTAACTGAATCGATCCCAAGTTTTTTTCGAGCCTTGGTTTCTCAGCGACAGTTTAACAATTAAATCGTTCCCACGCAAGTTTTACTCCCATCATTTAATGAATGATTTTTGGTAAAACTTGCGAGTACACAAACGTTTTTTTAACGGCTCAAGAAATCCGATTTTTTTAAAAATCGGATTTCTCACAATGCTCAATATCTTGTTGACCACTACAATTTTTGGTATACTGTACACGGTCATAACTTAAACTTTTTTCCAGATTAAATGTCGGGTTACGTTATTTCGCTGCGCTCAATAAGCTAACCCGACCTACCCAGAAAAAAGTTTAGTTTGTTACCGTGTTGAGTATAGAGTGTTCGGAAAAATCCGTTTATTTCGTAAATCCGTTGTACCTTCAGTATAGTTATGATTACAAAAGAGCCAATATTTTTAGAGTGCCCCTTTTCTGAAAAGGAGGAGGCAAAACAACTTGGAGCCAAATTTGATTGGACTCACAAAAAATGGTTTATTCCAGAAGGGCTTGCTGCTGAGCCGTTTGCTAAATGGTTGCCAAAAACCGTAACACCGCCACTAATAGAAAATCATGA
>Ga0233404_10000051_pt1 | contig 25143 bp, 18 predicted proteins | sample Na_oxic_2_MG_FD_179861 | JGI IMG/M metagenome (GOLD analysis project Ga0233404, IMG submission 179861) | Seawater microbial communities from Saanich Inlet, British Columbia, Canada - Na_oxic_2_MG | ecosystem: Environmental > Aquatic > Marine > Inlet | place: Canada: British Columbia | collected...
TTTGCAATCGGTCGTGCGCAGGCCTGCGGCATGGAGCACGTGCGTGACGGCGTGGTCGGTGAGAGTTGTTAAAATCGATGGGAGATCGAGGATGTCAGCCTGGACGTACTTTACTCCTTGGATGGGATTGACCGCAGTGGTGCCGCGCGCGAGGCAAATGATATTATCCACACCGCGCGAAAGGAGCGCATGTGTGGTCTCTATTCCGACGCAGCCTGAACCGCCAATGATGAGCACTGTTGCCATGGCATCATCCATAGCGAATGTGAGAATTTCTAGCAAGTGGTGATATGCGAACTATTTTTTCTTGAGTTCAAAAGACTGAAAGAAGCGCTCAAAGGCGTCCGGGAAGTATTGCTTGAGGGCTGCGTCATATTCCTCGTGGCTGGTGAGTTCTATGTCTCCTTCTGGGCCGATCAGGCGGGTGAGAGTGATCTCTGTGCCTGGACGTCCATCAAAGTAGTGTGGCCAGGTGAAAAATGCTTTGTATCCATCTCTGGTGAGCAGCATCGCCTCTTTGGTGATCCCTCCTTGGGCAGTGGTGGCGATGCTTGTGCGCGCTGGTGGTGAGCTGAGTAGCGAGACTCCTGCAGTGTCGAGTGGGGTGGAGTCATCGCGCAGGTAATGCAACAGGCTAGGCATTAGGTCTAGGTGGCTCGCTTCTACTACTGCTGGGCCGCGGCCAATCGATTTTGGCCACTTGATGAGCATCGGGACTTTGACTTGTTCGTCTTCGAGCGATGAAACGTGGAGCCAGCCGCCGTGGTCTTGAAATTCCTCACCATGGTCGCCAGTGAAGATGATGATCGAGTCGTCATATTTACCGACACTTTTGAGGTGGTCGCAGAAGTTTTTGGCGAGTGAATCTGCCCATGCGAGTGAGTTGAAGTATTGATTTTTGATCAACTCAGTTTCTTCGGCCGATGGCGAGGAAGGGAAAAACGCATGCGGGTAGTAATCCTTAAATGGCGGGTCAAAGTCCTCATGCCAAGAGTACTTGTAGTGAGGCGAGTCAATCGTAGCGATGGTGAAGTGGCCGCCAGTGTCGCGAGTGCTGATGAGGTTCTGTAGATCGTTGAAAACCATGACTTCGCGCTCAGGGTAACTGAGGTCGAAGCTGGGGTCTCCCTCGATGTTTTCACGTATCGTGCTGAAGGGGGAGCCGTTGAGCCCATGGAAGTGGCGTCGCATGTCGCGGAAGTCGAGGTTCTTGGCGGTATGAACCTGCAGGTCGTAGCCCGATTTCTGGAGGATGCGGAAGATGGGGAGGCCGGGCCAGTCTTGCTCTCTTGCTAGGTCTCGACTGCGTTCGCGTGCTGTCGAGGTTTGGCTTGTGAATGAGCTGAACCACGAGAGGTGGGTGCCATTGGAGGCCGCCCAGGTGTGGCCGATTGGCTGAGCTTCCTTTTCTGCAAATTCGTAGAGAAATGGAGTCACGTCAGAGCGCAAGGCATCGTGGCGGAATGACTCGATAAAGATCAAGTAGATGTCTGGACGTTGTTTTAGTTCGAACTCTTGCTGTTGGCCTTGCCAATGGTGATCGCGAAAGACGACTTGAAAATGTGCGAGCCCGTCGGGTGGACGTACTGGCGATAGTTGGATGCCAAATTCCTTATATTCTTGCATCCAGCTCCGGCGAGGTTTCCAGGATTTGCCGATTGCTTGTTCAACGGATGCTCCGGTGAATCCTAGAACGATGGCGACAAGCATCCAGATGGGGGCTGTGTGGAGTTTCCACTTCCTCGCGAGGCGAGATGTGCCATAGGTCAGAATACAGAAGACGAGTACAACGGCGAGTCCGATGCCAGCAAAGGCGGGAGCTGTGAGGTGGATGCCAGCAGCTTGGAGTTCGGTTCCAAAATTCATGAGGCCCTTGGTGCCGAGTTTGTTGAGGAATCCGAGAAATGTCTGGTTCCAATAGCCGTGGAGGAAACGGTCGAGAACGATAGCTATAGGAGCCATCGAGGCAATGACCCAAACCCAAGGGCGAATCCAACGTGGTCCAGTATCAATCGAGAGCCGAGTGGCAAAATAGAGCACACCAATGAGGCTCAGTTGGGTGAACATTCGGTTGATGAAAATACTGATTTTGTGCCAAAATTCCAGTTCCAACATTCCGGAAATTAGCTCGTAGTTGTGCCAAAGTAGCAGGGTGTACAAAGCGAAGAAAAATGGACCATTCCACGGGTGTTTACGCATCAGCCATGTGCCAAGAATCTTTAACTCAGCACGAGTCGGAGTGGGGTGGTGGGAGAATTTTATAGAGCAGGTGATAACCGTCAACGCTAAGACGAAACCAGCCGCTAGGTAAGCATAACCGGTAAGTAGGTCTAGGACTCCAAGGGTGAGTATAAGTCCAAGCCCGCAGAGGGTGGTAATCATCCATGTCTTCGCTTTGTGTTCTTTAAAATCCCCTATGTTGAGCCAACGTGACAGCCCCCCCCAGAGAGCTGCACCACTGGCAGCCAGTCCAAGAAAGATCAAAATATGGCTACCTAGATAGCTCTCGCCCAAGTAGGGGGATATCTTATCGCTCCCAAATTCATGCTGACGCAAAAAGGGAATCAATCCATAACATAGGCCGCAGAGCCAGAGGAGAGTGTGGAGTATTTTGTAGGGCATGAAATTGACTGCAAACTACTTGAGTGCATCTCTAGATGCTCCAGTATTGAGTATTTTCAAGACAATTTCTTAGCTATTAGACGGGGATCTCGAGTGTAGTAAGTGAGGGACGGCAGCGATGAGTAGCCTAGAATTAGGCCGTATTAGACCTCGCGCTTGAGCGCGGCAGTGAGCTTTCCGCCAATCGCTGATTGGAGGATGTGATCCCAGTCTTCTTCGTCGTCGACATCTCTGAGTTCGGGTAAACGGACGAGAGTGAGTCCCATCTTGGTGGCCGCCAGTTCGGTCTCTGACCGGGTGTCTTCCGAACTCCAGTTGATGTTTTGAAAGAGCTGAGGGGACTTCTGCGCGGTAGCCAGGAGGTAGTAGCCACCATCCTCGCTGGGGCCAACCACGCAACTGTCTTGCTTCACATGAGAAAAGCCCGTATTGATCCATCGCGCCCCACAGTGAATGCAGTCTGAGCCAATGACGGCGACTTTCGTGTAGCCTTCATCAAAGGCCTGCGAGGTAGCTCTCTCCAACCGGTTGCCGAGGTGGCCGTCTCCCTGGGCTCTGAAATCGATAGTGAATGCGGGCGCGTTTTTTTCCGGAGTGAACAAGAAGTTTTCAGCTTGTTTGGCCGTGTCGCCTCTTAGTTGGGGGAGGATCCAGAAGCTGATTGCGTCACCGGCGTCATCGGGTGCGTAACAAAACCTCACGTGGGTGTCCTTGAGTCCTTCGAGTTGCTGCAAGAGCACCGCCACCAAAGCTCGATAGCGTCTTGCCGCTTCCTCGTGGCCCACGGATTCAGCCAAGCGTGTTTTCACCATTCCCGGTGTGGGTTCTTTAAGGAAGACTAGCAGGGCGTTCATCGCTTCAGTGCAATTCTAGGGGCGATTGAATCTAGCTGAGAATGCCATGCACCACTTTGGCTGGGAGTACTCCAGTAGGCTTATGGTTGAGGCCTTGGAAGCTAAATGTGAATCGGTTGTGGTCCATCCCGAGGCATTTTAAAATGGTGGCATTCAAGTCGCGGATGTGGACTGGATTTTCAACGATGTTGTAGGAAAAGTCGTCAGTGAGTCCATAGCTGGTACCCGCTTTGATTCCGCCACCGGCAGCCCACATGCTGAAGCATCGGCCGTGGTGGTCTCTTCCTGTACCAAGCTTCCCTTGGCTGTAGACTGTGCGGCCAAATTCTCCACCCCAGACAACGAGGGTGTCATCCAGCAAGCCGCGCTGTTCTAGGTCGGTGATGAGTGCGGCGGATGCTTGATCTGTGTCGCTGCATTGATTTGCTAAATGACTTTTTAGATTATTGTGCTGGTCCCAGCCGCGATGAAAAAGCTGGGTGAAGCGGACACCGCGCTCGGCCATTCTGCGGGCCATCAAGCAATTATAGGCGTAGGTGCCAGGTTGGCGGGCATCTTCACCATAGAGTTCAAAAATGGAGTCTGGTTCATCTGAGAGGTCAGCAAGTTCTGGTGCGGATGTCTGCATGCGGAAGGCCATTTCATATTGGCTGATCCGAGTGAGGATTTCTGGATCAGCCATTTGCTCGTGGCGGATCTGGTTGAGCTGAGCCAGGTCATCGAGCATGTTGCGTCTGTCACTGCGCGAGACTCCTGCTGGGTCATTAAGGAAAAGGACTGGGTCTTTGCCGCTGCGGAATTGCACACCTTGGTGGCTGGAGGGTAAGAATCCGCTGCCCCATAGACGTGAAAAGATCGGCTGGCCCGGGTCTTTTCCTGTGCCTTGAGATAAAAGGACCACATAGGATGGCAGGTTTTCGTTCATGCTGCCAAGGCCGTAGGATATCCATGACCCCATACTGGGGAGTCCTGGGAACTGCGAGCCGGTATTGATAAATGTGATGCCCGGGTCGTGGTTGATTGCTTCTGTATGCATCGACCGGATGACGGCGATTTTATCGGCAATTTTCGAAGTGTGCGGTAGCAGGTCACTTATCCACTGGGCGCTTTCTCCATGTTGGCTGAATTTTGCAATGCTTTTGCAGAGTGGGAGGCTTTTTTGTCCAGAGGTCATTCCGGTAAGCCGTTGGCCTTGGCGGACCGAGTCGGGAAGTTCTTTGCCGTGTTGATCAACGAGCTTGGGTTTGTGGTCAAAGAGGTCGATATGGGATGGCCCGCCAGACTGGAATAGATAAATGACCCGCTTTGCCTTGGGGGCAAAGTTCGGGGTGCCAATTGTCGGGGCGCTGGCAGCTGAAGTCAGCGAGTCAGAGGCCAATAGGCTTTTGGCAGCCATGGCGCCGATTCCTAGCCCAGTGAGTCCAAGGAAGCTACGGCGTGAGACGGAATTGAGGTGGTCTTCAAGTGGGTTCATGGGCGAGTGATCGATTCGTCTAAGTTGAGTAAAGTGGATCCGAGGATTGCATAAGCTGCTAATTCGGGAGTTTGCTTTGTGGCTTTCACTGTACTTTGAATAAGTTGCTGGGCTGCACGCAGGTCGCTTGTGTAGCGTTGGATATTTTCGAGGACGGATTTTTCTAGAAGTTTGGCTTCTTGGGTTGATGGATTCCTGCCAGTGGTGAGGCGGAATCCGTAGTTGATTCTGCTGCTATGGCTGCTGCCTCCTTGGTGGAGTATGCGGTGACCTAGAGCTAAGCCTGCTTTTACGAACTGAGGTTCATTCATCAGGACCAGCGCTTGCAGAGGAGTATTGGTGCTTCCTCTAACGACCGAACATGTTTCACGGCTAGGAGCATCGAACAGCACCATGGATGGCGGTGGGGATGTTCGCTTCCAAAAGGTGTAGATGCTGCGGCGGTAGGCTGTGTCCTCTTGGCCATGGAGGAAAATTTGTGAGGTGAAAGGACTGGTGTAGCCATAGTGGCTCACCTCGCTCCACAGCTCGGGTTGTGGTGGGTGGACGCTGGGACCACCTACAGATCGGTTGAGTAGCCCGCTGTGAGCCAGAGCTTGATCGCGGATGATTTCGGCGGGGATGCGTGGTCTTGGTGAACGCGCAAAGAAGAGGTTGCGTGGGTCTTTTTCTTGGTGTTCGGCTGAGGATACAGCCGACTGGCGGTAGGTCTCAGAGTTGAGAATTGTTTTAAGAACGTGGCGGATATCCCAGTCGTTCTCGACAAAGTCGACAGCCAGCCAATCGAGTAACTCCGGATGGCTCGGCCATGAGCCTTGGTTTCCAAAGTCACCAGCAGTTTCTACGATGCCGCGGCCAAAGAGCATTTGCCATGTGCGGTTAACCGCGACACGTGCAGTAAGCGGGTTTTTAGGGTCGGTGATCCAGCGTGCAAGGTCCAGTCTAGTGTACGATTCTGAGCCGCCGATAGCGGGCAAGACGGCAGGAACCCCCGTTGAAACTTCTTCGCCAAGTTGGTCATAGGCTCCTCGAATGAGGATGTGGGTTTTTCGTAACTTCGGCTTGTGGTCCATCACCATGACGGTGGTCTGGCCACGCTTGATATCTCTATTGATAACCTTGATTTCAACTCCCAGAGTTTTTAGAAAAACCTTCATTTCGGCAGCTAGGGGGGTGGCTGAACCTGTAAATGCATCATTGATGGTTTTCCAGTCTGCGGCGCTTCGTGTCTCTTGCTTGGCGGTTAGGTATTTAGCTAATGGTCCAGTGGCCGTTTTCTTTTGTTCAACTTCCCAGAGCTCACGAGCTTTGACGAGGTGTGCTGGAGGATAGCGTTTGAAGAGCTCGAGCTCGGCGACGCGAGATTTTAACCCATCGATTCCGCCATTTGCCAGCGGCGAGGTATAGGCCATCAATGGTGGAGTGTTGGCGTTGGTGGCTGCCTTTCCGGGTTCAGATGAGGCGTTAAAGAAGGCGTAGAAACTAAAGTATTCTTTTTGAGAAATTGGGTCGTATTTATGGTCGTGGCACTGGGCGCACTTCATGGTAAGTCCCAGGATAGCTGTGGCGACGGCATCCACTTTATCTAGGTTCTGGTTGACCCGGTATTCTTCGGCGATAGTGCCGCCCTCATGGGTGCTCATGTTGTTGCGAAGGAATCCGGTCGCTGCAATCTGGTCCGGGGTCGCATTGGGAATCAGATCGCCAGCAATTTGTTCGGTCAGAAATTGGTCGTAGGGTTGGTTCTTCTGGAACGAATGGATTACCCAATCCCGCCACGCCCACATGTCGCGGTGGTCATCGATCGAGAACCCGTGGGTGTCGGCATAACGCGCGGCATCTAACCATGGCATCGCGAGACGTTCAGCGAAGTGTGGCGAGTCCATTAGCTGCTGGATCAAATTTTGCCAACGATCGGGTGCGGTGTCAGAGAGATAGCGGTTGATGTCTTCTACAGATGGCGGAAGCCCGGTGAGATCGAGATAGAGACGGCGCACCAAGATTTCTGCAGGTGCTTGTTTGCTAGGAGTGAGGCCCTCGGACTGCAGGCGAGCTCTGATAAAGCTGTCGACAGGGTTTTGTGTGGAAGGAGATTGCGGCAGAGTTGCCTTGATGGGCGGGACAAACGACCAGTGCTGCTCGTATTTGGCTCCTGCAGTAATCCATTTTTTAAGGGTTTGAATCTGCTCCTTTTTCAGGTTGACGAGGTGAGCGTCAGCTGGGGGCATGATGAGATCTGGATCGGTGGTGATGAGTCGCTTGATTAGCTCACTAGCATCGGCGTCGCCTGGGACGATGGCTGGTGGTGAGTCCTTGCGGGAGGCAATGGCTTCTTCGCGGATATCTAGCCGGAGGTCACCCCCGCGGTGTTCTGGGTCTTGACCGTGACAGAAAAAGCAATTTTCAGAGAGGATCGGCCTGATGTCTCGGTTGAACTTAACTTCCTCGGCAAAGCTATGAGAGCAGGTCGCCCAAAAATTTATCACCATAGCTAGTGTGATTGGGCTAAGGAACGTCTTCATGATGCAGTGCATTACGTGATAAATGGATGGCATCTTTCAGTGTGTGTCAAATACTTAGTCTTGTTTTGTTCCTTGCAAATGAGGAAAGGGAAACTCCACCTTCTTCCCCAGTAATTGGTAATAATAACTAAGGCATTTGTGTGCAATTCTAGCACGTATCAAGGCCTAGTGAATTTCATCCTATCAAAAGGGCGAGGCAATGTGCTGTTGGGGCTAGAGGCTGCGCGGGCCTATTCCCCGAACTCATGCTGACATAAAAAGGGGGTAATCTATAATAGGGTCATCAGAGTTGGAGTGTAGAATGGGTATTCATGTTAACGTGCTTATTCACAGTTCGTTGTATTTTATCTTTCGGTGTCCTGTGTGGGTCGTCTTTCAAAGACAAACGTAACAGAACGGGCGCATTTAAAAGAAGTGTCAGAATGAACTGGCGATCTAAGATCTCTCCAGAGTTGAGCTGACTACTAGTTAAGTTAAGTTGATATTTTTATATATCATGGTGATGGGATTATGTTGACTGATTGTTTATATGCGTGTCTAATGGTCATTGCTAATTCACCCCCCCTGATTACATGCAATATTTTTACGATTTATCATTACTTGACGTCCGCGGAGAAGTTTCCTCAGCAATCACTGTCTTGCATTACGGAAATGAGATTGGAGCATTTTCTGGACCGGATATAAAGACAGTCGATTTGAGCAAGGTCTATGCTGTGGAGATTGATCTCACAGCATACGCTAACCATGATAATGGCCTACATAGTTATGCTATTATGTTCTTTGAGAGAAAATGGAACGAAGAGGTGTGGAATCAAAAGCTACTCCTGAAAAATCACAACTTAAAATCTGTGACAACTCGCGTAACGCTTACTGCAGACATGACTGATAGTCCTAAGCATGAATATCATATTTTCACGGCGTCAAATAGGTATATCGACTTCTCGACATACCCTGAAATAGCTATTTCTCATGTTGTTCCTGCAGAGTATGTTGAGCAATTCAATCAGCGCTTTGTCGGCTATTTGATGCGGAGTGAACGGGCATTTGATGACGTTCATGAAATGATTGGGAAATACCAACTAACTGACTTGGTTAGTCATGATTACGAGCTCAATGATTTGCACGAGAACGTCAAGGTGCATGCCTACGGGATGCAGAAAAAAAACGCAATAGCTTAAGGGGGCCAACCTTTAGACTAATCCTCTCGGTTGTGAGAAGTTCGAAATTTCCCTTCTAGCTTGAACTGCTTCATTTATGGGCTTGAACTAGTGCGGATTTGGCACGTCCTGATGAGGACAAGTCTCGACATAGCGGGGGATCTGCCGCATGACAGGTTCTCGGGAGTCAGCCCCGAACGCGCCATGTCAGAGAGTCAGCAATATATTTACCCAGTTTTTGAGCAACAGAAAGCAGACCTTCTGCTTCACCTTCTAGAGGGAAATACAGAGTGGGGGCAGGTGTTGGTATTCCTGCGCACCCGGGAAAGTGTGCATGAACTTGCGAGTGAACTCAACAAGGAGGGGATTCCTACAGAGTCGCTGCACGGTAAGCAAAAGCAAGAGGTGAAGGATCGTTCACTTGCTAGCTTTAAAGATGGGAAGTGCAGAGTGCTCGTTGTTACGGATGCTGTCGCTAGAGCCATCGACTGGACTGGTACGCCTGTAGTAATCAACTATGATTACCCCGAGCTTGAGGAAGACTACCTCACTAGACTTGATACAGTTTCAGCGATGTTCACTTTCCTCACGCCTCAAAACAAGAGCTCCTTAGAGCATCTCGAGGCTAAGTTAGAGTCGCTCATAGAGTCGTTAGCCGCTGAGGGGTTTGAGTATGACGCTATTGAGGTGAAGGAGCGTGTGAGGCGAAATAAGACGCCGAAGAAGGGACCGCGATCCAAGCCTCTTCAGCACAAAAAGAAGAAGTGGAAGCCTAAGAAGTACACACGTTAGAGGGTGCTATTTTTTTAGCATATCAGTGGTTTTTTCTTGAGTTTGTCGTGCTGCTGTCGATGCTGTGAGGCGCAGATCATGGAGAGTAAAAAGAAGGTAGTAATCGCATGCGGAGGGACTGGAGGGCATCTCTTTCCTGGAGTGGCAGTGGCGCAAGAAATGAAACGCCGCGGGCATTCCGTACGTTTGCTTATTTCTGAAAAAAAAGTAGATACCCAAGCATCTGAGAAATACGGTGAGCTAGAGTTTGATACAGTTCCTGCAATCGCCAAGCCTCCGACTCTCTCGCCTAAGATGCTTCCTTTTCTATGGAAATTGCTGAAGACGACGGCTAAGTGTAAAGGTTTGCTGAGGAAGTTTGAAGCGGATGCTGTGATCGGCATGGGGGGATTCACCTCACTACCGCCCGTGATGGCTGGGAAAAAGTTGGGTGCGAAGACCTTTGTTCACGACTCCAATGCCCTGCCAGGTAAAGCAAATCGACTCACGGCAAAGTGGTGCGATAAGGTGTTGTTAGGAATGACTGAGGCACGTTCGTATTTCCCACAGTCTGAGATCGAGATCACAGGCACACCGGTTCGTGAGGAATTGCGCCAGTTGCCTTCGCGTGAAGTTGCTGCTGAGAAGCTTGGCCTAAACCCATCTTTGAATACTGTGTTAGTGATGGGTGGTAGTCAGGGAGCTAGACAACTCAATAGCTTGGTCGTGGAAGCTTCAAAGGCGATGCCCGACATTCAGTTCATCCATATCACCGGTAACTTAGATTACGATAGAGTCAAAACTGAGATGGGCGAACATTGCCCGAACCACAAGCTTATCGCTTTTTGCGATGACATGTCTAGCATTTATGCGATCACTGATTTGGCAATAATGCGAGCTGGAGCTTCGAGCTTGAGCGAGATTTCCTACTTAGGTCTGGCGTCGATTTTGGTGCCATATCCTTATGCTGCGGATGACCACCAGACAAAAAATGCAGAAGTCTTTGCTGCCGCCAATGCGGCTGTGCTCAGGCAGGAATCAGAGTTGGATGCTGGGATGTTAGTGGCAGACGTCACTCACATATTTGCGGAGCCTGAAAATTTAGAAAAAATGAGTACTGCTTCAGCGGCACTTGGAGTGAAAGATGCGGCGACTCGCGTCTGTACAGTGATTGAAAGAGCGTAATGAAGGATTTTAGTGAGAGATTGATGCTGCCGGGCGTTCCAATGCGCGTTCACCTTATTGGTGTGGCTGGTTCAGGTATGAGCGGTCTAGCTTCTCTGTTGTTAGGCATGGGACATAAGGTGAGCGGCTGTGATCGTGTCACCAGCGCCGAGACCGAGCGCCTGCAGCGCGCTGGCTTAGCATTTTCTAGCCCGCACAATGCGCATTCAGTGGCAGCTGCCGATGTGGTGGTGTATTCCTCCGCGATTCGTGATGAGAATGTGGCTTTGGCTGCAGCACGCGAGTCTGGCATCCCGACGGTTCGCCGCGCCGAATGCCTGGCGGCCATTTTAGCTACCAAGGATGGAGTCGTCATTTCAGGAACACACGGAAAAACAACAACCTCTGCAATGAGTGCGCATGTGTTGCGCCGTGGAGCAGTCCACCCGTCGCATTATGTGGGGGCGGAAATTCCAGTTTTAGGCGCCAATGCGCACTGGGACGAACAAGGTGAACTAATGGTGGCTGAAGGTGATGAGAGCGATGGCACGCTGGCGCTCTATAAGCCAAAGCACGCCGTGGTGCTCAATGTGGAGGAGGAGCACCTCGATTTTTATAGCGGGATCGATCACATCAAGCAGGTATTCACTACTTTGTTAGATAGAACCTCAGGATGTGTGATTTATTGCGGTGAGTGCCCAGTCGCTACAGAGCTCTGTGGATCCCGAGAAAATTCTATTTCCTATGGCTGGAGCGGCACCGACTATGTGGCCGAAAATATCAAAGAACAGGGAGGGATTGTTGCATTTGATGTGATTCACCAAGGTGAAAATCTCGGACGTGTTGAGCTAGGGGTTCCTGGCCGGCACAATGCCCTCAATGCTTTAGCATCAATAGCTCTAGCAGCAGTTTGTGGAGTTTCCTTTAACGACGCCTCACGCGCGCTGGCTACTTTTGCCGGTGCTCGCCGTAGATTTGAAACTAAGTATCTCAGCCCACGTCTGAGGGTGATTGATGACTACGGTCACCACCCCACTGAACTGGCGGCGACATTGCAGACAGCTCGCTCGCTCAATCCCAAGCGAATAGTCGTTTTATTCCAACCTCACCGTTTCAGTCGGACTCAGAAGTTGGCTGACGATTTCGGTAGAGTGTTGCAGGCTGCTGACCGGGTCTTTGTCACTGACGTTTACCCAGCATCTGAATTACCGATTGATGGAGTAAGCGGCCAGACGATTGTGGACGCCATGAAGGCGCATGGGAATATACAGGCTGAGGTTGTTGGATGTGTTCCCAAGGCGCATTACGCGGTGGGTAACGCACTAAAGGAAGGGGATATGCTGATCACTTTAGGCGCCGGAAATGTGCACGAAGCCGGAACGAAAATTGCACGTGATCAAGTGGTGCTAGAGGATCTTCTTGGCAGGTGTGGTGAAGGGAACGCGAAAGTCCATTTGTACGAACCGATGCGCAAACACACCACGATGTTAGTCGGTGGGCCGGCTCAATTTTGGGTAGAACCTCAGACGCATAATTGCTTTGCGAGAGCTGTAAAGTATTGCCGTGAGCGTGGGATTCCAGTCCGAGTTCTCGGACGTGGATCTAACTTGTTAGTGCGTGATGGCGGTATCCGGGGTGTGGTCATCCATCCATCGAAAGGCGTGTTTGGCGAGGTTGTTGTAGAGGGTGATACAATTACTGCAGGAGCTGGTGTGCGCTTTAAAAAGCTTGCGAGTATGGCTCAGAAGGCTGGTCTGACTGGCTTTGAGTGGATGGAAGGAATTCCTGGGAATGTCGGCGGCGGGCTTCGGATGAATGCTGGAGCCATGGGGACTGAGACATTTGATCAGGTAGTCGAAGTGACATTCCTCGACGAGGATGGTGAGATTCGCACCCGCAAGCGTGATGAGATCGATGCGTCTTATAGGGATGTGCCGGAGCTTCGTCGTAGTTTTGCCTTGAGTGCGCGCTTTAAAGGCTCTGCTGCTGAGCTGGGAACCATTCAGCAAAAAATGGAAACCTCGATGGCAAAGCGTCGTAGTTCGCAGCCGCTAGCCGCTAGCGCGGGATGTATTTTCAAGAATCCGGGCTCGATGCCAGCTGGGATGTTAGTGGACACATTGGGTTTCAAGGATTCGGGGGTTGGCAAGGCTAGGGTCTCGCTCGAGCATGGTAACTTTATTGTCAATGACGGGAAGGCCTCAGCGCAGGATGTGTTAGGCCTGATCGACCAAATCCGCACAAAGGCGAAACAAGAGAAGAGCGTTGAGCTTGAGACCGAAGTGCAAATCATCGGTGAAGATACTTTCCTTTTTTAATATTTAGAACAATGAACAAAGAGATCAAAATAGCAGTAGCCATGGGTGGTCCAGGCTCTGAGCGGGATGTGTCTATGGCGACTGGTAAGGCTGTGCTGCAAGCTTTGCTTGACGAAGGTTGTGATGCGGTGGCTCTTGAAATCAACACAGATGAAATCGTGGCGCCCGCGGGCGCGGGACTGGTTTTCAATACGATCCACGGAACTTTCGGTGAAGATGGAACATTGCAAAGCCAACTCGAAAAGCAAGGGGTTGCCTACACGGGTGCTGGCTCAGCTTCTAGTTTGTTAGCTTTTGATAAGGTGGCGAGTAAGCATCGTTTCATTGAAAAAAACGTGCCAACACCTGCCTCCGAAACTGTTGATTGCAGTACTGGTGTGCAAATGCCAAAAATGCCATTGCCCTACGTAGTGAAACCTCCTCGTGAAGGATCCAGCGTTGGAGTACACATCGTTCAGGAGGATGCGGATGCTCGCGCTGCGATCGAAGATGCCGCCAAGTATGGTGACGAGGTGCTGGTCGAACAATTTGTCGAGGGCAAGGAACTCACTGTGGGCGTGCTGGAAGATGAGGTTTTCCCTATTGTGCATATTGCTCCACGCAGTGGATTCTATGATATGTCCAACAAGTATCCGTGGATGACGGGTGAAGGTGGGACTGATTATTATTGTCCTGCTGACCTGGATGCTGAGATCGCTAAAAAGGTAAAAGACGCAGCTTTAGCTGCGCATCGCGCTTTGGGGATTGAAGTCTACTCCCGAGTTGATGTACTGTTGGACTCCGACGGAAATCCTTATGTGTTAGAAGCTAACACTATACCGGGAATGACTGCGAGTAGTCTCCTGCCAAAAGCAGCGAAAGAGGCTGGCTATTCATTCGGTGAACTTTGTTTAAAAATCGCAGAAATTTCGCTGCAGACTCCAAGAGATGTTTAGAAAGAAACAGACGAATACGCGCTACGTCCGCCAGCGCTCTGACCGCATGCTTCACTTGCAGGTCAGCTCTCCGCGTATCGTTTTCTTTCAATCACGCAAGGCTATTTGGGGAGTCTTTAAGATCTGTATTGTGGTAGCAGCGCTGGGTGCTGCGGGCATCTATGGGACACATTATGTTCAGAACCATTTTCTCACTAGTCCAGAGTTCACTCTGCGCCACCTAGAGCTCAAGACGAATGGCTTTCTTAACGAAAGTGAAGTAGCGAAAATTGCGGAAATCGATCCAAGTGGGACGATCTTTTCTTTTGATATTGATCTAGCTGAAGCTCGGCTCATTGAGCGTCCCGAGGTGGTGTCTGCCGTTGTGGAGCGCCGTCTCCCCGACACGGTGAAAATAACGCTCACCGAGCGTGTACCAGTCGCATGGATTGCCTGCTCTAAGCTCGGTATGGCTGGGCGGAATCCACTTTCAGGAATGCTGATGGATGCGGATGGTGTGATATTTACCTGTCAAGGGCGCCTTTGGGATGTGGCACGGAATTTGCCAGTCATTGATATTGGTGTGGCAGTAGCACACGAATTCCCACTGGGAGAAAAGATGACCCATAAGGATGCCGCCCGAGCATTGTCTCTGCTAACCCTTATTGATGATGTGGTCAAAGGTGAGTGGACAGTGAAGCGTGTGGCTGTATCAAATTTTTATAAGTTAGTCATCACGAGCAATGACGACGTAGAAGCAACTTTTGGGATGTACGAGCATGAGCGTCAGCTCAATGATCTCATCGCGGCGCGTAATCACGCCAAAGAAACTGGCAGGGAATTAGAGTGGATCAATCTCTTGCCCAAGCATAATATTCCGGGGAATTTTAAAGAACCCTCATCTCAGTCGAATGATGGGTTAACAAGTGTGAATGACTAATCGAGTTGTAGGACCTAGATGGCTAAATCAAAGATATATGTGGGCCTAGAGATAGGCACCAGCAAGACATGCATGGTAGTAGGTGAAGTGAAGGCTGATAGCTCAGTCAAGATTCTTGGCGTGGGTGAAACAAAGTCTGTCGGCGTACGCAAGGGGGAAATTGCTGACATTGCGAATGTCCGCACCTGTGTGCGTGAGGCTTTGTTAGAAGCTGAAGATGTGTGTGATGTTGATATACGCAGTGTTTTTCTCTCGGTCACCGGCTCTCACATCTCTGGTGTGAATAACCGAGGAACCTTCCGACTTCCCGATGAGGATCAAGAAATTTCTAATGAGCATGTCGAGGAATCTAAGGAGATTGCCAGAGATATCGCAATTCCATCGGATAACGTCTACCTCCACAACATCGTACGCCAATACTGGATCGATGGCAACGAGCAGGCGAGCAATCCAGTTGGCTTGCTAGGCCGCACGCTGGAAGCTGATTTCCACATTGTGCACGGGATCAAGACTAGGATTCAAAATAGCATCAAGTGCACGCGTGAAATCCCTCTCGATGTCGATGATATCGTTTTTGCTCCTATTGCCTCAGCGCAGATCGCACTGAATCGTCAGGACAAAGAAGCGGGAGCGCTGGTGATCGATATTGGCGGAGGCACGACGGATTACGTGCTTTATTTGAATGGTGCCGTGGCGGCCTCTGGTTGTATTCCAGTGGGTGGTGATCATGTCACCAATGACATTCACCTAGTCACTCAAATGCCACTTTCCAAAGCTGAAAAGGTAAAATGCACCGAGGGCGACGCCTCAGGCGATCCGGCGCGCTCGGTGGGCACAGTCACGATCCCTGACGATAAAGGTTTCCCAGAATTAGAGATCAAGCGCCAGTTACTCAATGACATCATCCGAGGTCGCCTAGAGGAGACTCTGCAGTTGGTGAAACAAAAACTTCCCGATGGCTCACTAGAAAAAGTGGGAACTGGAGTATTTCTCACTGGTGGGTCGAGCTTGATGCGCGGCTTTGGCGAATTAGCAAATGACGTTTTCCATCTACCTATCTACAGGCCCGAGCAGCCTGAAGTGAGTGGTATTCATGAATACTTTCGTGACCCACAGTATTCCACGGTGGTCGGACTTATCCGCTACGCTCAACTCATGGACGAAGATAGCCCGCAGGAGAAAGCTGGAGTTTTAGGTAAGTTAGTCAAAGCCGTCTGGCCGTTTTAGGTCGAGTTGGCTTAAAAATTCAGCACGGTGAGGCAGTCTGGGTTATTGGGCTGTCTGTGGTCACGAAACGTGGTGTGGGATAGTGTTTGTAACTCGCCTATACTCTGGATATTAGATTATGTCATGGAGCTGAATCTGTAAAAATGTATAATTAAGTGAGTTTGGCGTTGCAATTAAGCGGATTATGGAGATTGTCCGTCCTCCCTCCAACTTAAATCACTTTCTCAAAATCAATATCTTATGACTGACAAGATCCGAAACATTGCAATTATTGCACACGTTGACCACGGCAAGACGACGCTCGTGGATAAATTACTTGAAGCTGGCGGCGCCTACGCCGAACACCAGCAGGTCACTGAACGTGCTATGGACTCCATGGATCTTGAAAAAGAAAAGGGAATCACTATCAAGTCAAAGAACACTTCCATTCACTGGAACGACCACATCATCAACATCATCGATACTCCAGGACACGCCGACTTCGGTGGTGAAGTAGAGCGCGTGATGAAAATGGTAGACGGTGTTTTCCTCGTGGTTGATGCCTATGAAGGCCCACAGGCTCAGACTCGTTTTGTTCTTAAGAAGGCCCTCGCTGAAGGCCTTTCGCCAATCGTTGTTGTCAACAAGGTGGATCGCGATTTCGCACGTCCTTCTGAAGTACGTGACATGGTTCTCGAACTCTTCCTCGACCTCGAAGCAACTGAAGAGCAGTTCGAAGCTCCTTTCTTCTACGGTTCCGCTAAAAACGGTTTCTTCGTGGGCAACCTCGAAGAAGACGAGCACAAGGACATGACTCCTTTGCTCCAAGGCATCATCGACAGCGTTCCTGCTCCAGTAGCAAACGCAGAAGAGCCATTCCGCATGCTCGTTTCCAACATCGACTGGGACAACTACGTTGGTCGTGTTGCCCTCGGAAAAGTTCTCTCAGGTGAGGCTAAAAAAGGTGACAATATCTGGCTCCTCCGCAAAGACGGTACAAAGCAGCGCAGCAAGATCACTCGCGTATTCGAATACGGTGCAAGCGCATCTGATGAGTCCGCAATCGCTTCCGCTGGTAACATCGTTGGTATCTCAGGATTCGAAGACATCGACATCGGTGAGACACTCGCTATTAAAGAAGATGCTGAGCCGCTTCCGTTCATCGACATCGACCCACCGACAATCACGATGCAGTTCAGCATCAACAACGGACCATTCAACGGCCGTGACGGCAAGCACGTCACATCCCGTGCGATCCGTGAGCGTCTTGATCGTGAGATCAAAACAAACATCTCTATCGAAGTTTCTGACGCTGAGCACGCAGGTGTGTTCAACGTAGCTGCTCGTGGTGCGATGCAGATCGCAGTTCTCGTTGAGACAATGCGCCGAGAAGGTTTCGAACTTCTCGTTTCTCGCCCAAGCGTTATCACGAAGCGTGTTGACGATAAGCTCATGGAGCCATTCGAGACACTCTACGTAGAATGTCCAGACGACGCACTCGGCGGCGTGATGAAGTCACTCGCTACTCGTAAGGGCCGCGTTGACAGCATGGGTACCAATGCTCACGGAGCAACACTCGAAGCTACGATCTCCACACGTGGAATTATCGGATTCGAATTCGAACTTCTCAACCTTTCAAGCGGTCACGGCATCATGTCCCACCTCTTCAAGGAGTACGCACCACACTGTGGTGAGATCGTCACACGTAAGACTGGAGCGCTCATCTCAATGGCGACAGGTACAGCAATGCAGTACTCACTCATTCCAATCACTGAGCGTGGCAAGCTATTCATCGCACCTGGTGAAGAAGTTTACGAAGGTCAGATCATTGGTGAGAACCCACGCCTCGTGGATCTTTCAGTGAACCCTGTTAAAGAAAAGGCACTCACTAACCACCGTTCGGCTGGTAAGGACAACACAGTGACTCTTCCACCACCACTCGCAATGGGGCTGGAGCGTGCAATCGAATACATCAATGGTGACGAGCTCGTTGAGGCGACTCCTAACTTCCTCCGTATCCGTAAGCGTGTTCTCTGCCCGAACGAGCGTAAGCGCTCCGAGCGTCAGTCAAAGAGCGTTGAAGCTAACGTGTAAGCGACTTTAGATTTCAAATCTAAGAATTTCAAAAGGCGGTTCCCACTGGGAGCCGCCTTTTTTTGTGTGTAGCAGAGTTCCTTTCGAGGTATCAGGACATGTTACTCGTCATGCTGTGCCATGAGGATGTATTCATCGGCGTCGGTGGCATTTTGGAAGAAGGAGCAGAGGCCGTCGTAGATTTGCCAGAGTGGGGCGGCGATGAGTTCCTGTTGGGTCCATTTTTTATGGGGTGGGACTGCGTCTGAGTTGAGAGATTCTAGCTTGGCCTTTGCTTGGAGGACTTCGACTGGTAGTGAGGTTAGCGAGTCGTTGATCTCATCGATCTGTGCAGGAAAGAGAACACGGATGGGGCCATGGTCGTTGGAGATGCTGGTGGCTCTGCCGGCTTTGGCTAGCTGGGCAAGTGGTGAAAGATCTTCGGTGGAATTTTGAATCGTGTGCATCAGTAGCCCGATCTGGTCTTCAATAGAGTACACCTGGCCCTGGCCGTTCCATCGGCCTTCTAGAGTTTGAAAGAGAGTTTCGGGATTGGCTGATTCTGCATTACCAGCAAGTTGCCGGACGAGTTGGCTATCAAATCCGAGGTCGTTGACTAGGCTGAGTACTAGCTCTTCATCGTCGATGAGGGCGTCTAGGTCATCGGTAGCGACGCGCGTGAAGGTGGTGATCATGAATGGGGGAGAATTGAGAATGTAGCACAGAGAAGCAAGTACCAATCGTGCTTGCTAGTGGCTGAAACTCGGGTCATTTTGGTGAAGCACAATGATTTCACGTAGAAAGCAGCAATACCCAGTCGGTAATTCCTTGTACCAGTATCTCTATCACTTTGGTAGGCATTCTAACATTCCGTTGGTGTATGATGACCTTTTACGATTTGTCGGGGCGATCCCATACGAAGACCCCACTGGTCTCGAGACGCTTTGGCTGACTGTGATGTATCCTCCAGAGGAGCAAAAGAAGCTGTGTGAAGATCTCATTAGCATTTATACAGCACTGAAGATTGGTGGGGACACACCGCTCCACGAGCACCTATCGGTGGATCGTATCGACTTCGGGGAATTTGGCAATTCACGTCCTTTTCGGATCAAGATAACGAACCAGTTCAACGACAACTCAGACTACTTTTATGTGAAAGTTGCTGACGCTTCACGGATTTTTGGACTGGAGCTCGAACACATACTTTCGCCTAACAGAATGAACTATTTGGTGAATGGGAACACGCTCATTGAGGATCACATCGCTGGAGTACCGGGCGATGTTTTTTTACGTGAATATCTAGATAATCCAGAGCTCAACAAGGTGCGTATCGCGAAGGAATTTACTAAATTCAACGAACGCTGTTTTATTCGTCTTCTCGGAGACATGCGCTCGGTCAACTATGTGGTGGATATCACACCTGACTTCGAGGAGGTGCAGTACCGGGTGCGGCCCATCGATTTTGACCAACAATCCTATGAGGGCCAAGGTCGGATCTACCTTTCCTATAATTTCCGCTCCAACCGCAAGATTACGAAACTGAGTTTTGATTCACTCAACCGTCAGACGATCAGCCAGTACGCAGAGGAGGAGCGCTCGCAGATGGCACGGCGGGCGGCTTCTGAAAGTCGACGGCTTTCGGCAATTTTAAAAATAATGAAACGCTCCACGATCTGCCCTGATACACATGTGGACTTGCTCGGGAAAGAGTTAGATGAGATGCATAAGACTGATAAATTTAAGCATATAAAGACGATGGGGGAGATGACTGCGGAGCACATCTGCCACGTGTTGAATATGCCCGACCTCAAATACTAAACTTAAAAACAATGATCATTATACTTAATAAACCATACGGCGTACTCAGCCAATTTAACCAAAACCCCGATTACCCAGAGCAAAAGACTCTAGCAGATCTGGATTTACCCCTACCACCTAAGACGATGCCGGTGGGTCGCTTGGATATGGACTCGGAAGGTTTGCTGCTGCTTACTGATGAAAAGGGTTTTGAGCAAAGCCTCATTCACCCGAAGCATGGGCACAGAAGAACTTACCTCGTGCAGGTCGATGGCACGCCCAAGCATTCGGTGATCGAAATGCTTAGATCTGGAGGTATTGAAATTCGTGGTCATCGCACCAAGAAGTGCCGAGCAAGTCTACTCAAGGAGGCGCCTGAGTTGCAGGAACGCGTTCCTCCAGTAGACGCGGCGCAGGCAGATCGCTCAGCATGGTTGAGCATAGAGCTTACTGAAGGGAAAAATCGACAAGTCAGGCGAATGACTGCCAAAGTGGGTTTCCCGACCTTGCGCTTGATTCGTCACAAGATTGGCAACTTCGAGGTGGCTGATCTTAAAGTTGGTGAGTGGCGAGTGATTAGTGAATCCGAGCGTGCTCAATTGTTCGAAAGCTAGCCGATGTGATCGCCAATGCCCTATGGTAATTAGACTGAAATTTATTTGTTGAGTCTTGGTGCTTGCTACCTAGGCTCAATACGTGTTAGACCATTAGCTCTACTTTCGAAAAGTCCATCTATGGTTAAACCAATAATATTAGGAACAGTCGGCGTTGGAATCGCTTTTTTAGTGAACCACGTCTACGCGATTTCGGCAGACGATGACATTTTCTTCCGTTTATCCGTCACTGTTCTCGCGGGGCTCTATGCGGGCTTGTTGTTCCTTATTTTTGTGCTCCCAGCTATCTCTGATGGGATAGCTCGGTTGATGTTTAGTGATCCGGGTGGCGTGACTGAGAACGATGATCCTATGCGTGAGGCTAGGGCCTTACAAGCTCAAGGAGACTATGTGGGCGCAGTCGAGTCCTTGCGTCAGGTGGTGACTGAGGATTCCCACAACCGCTTGGCGTGGGCTGAAATGGCTAAAATTCAGATAGTTCAGTTAGATGATGCCGAAGGGGCATTGGCTATGTTAGTAGAGGCCTTAGAAGGACGGGAATGGGAAGTGGATGATGCGGCCTTTTTCATGTTTCGCATTTCTGAGGTGCAATTGGAGAATATGGACAACCGGGATGCCGCAGTGCAGATTCTTCAACAAGTGTGTACTACTTTCCCTGAGACACGTCACTCTGCGAATGCTACTCACCAATTGAGAGAACTGGGGGCGCTTTGAGATGGCGGGCCCTCGTTGGCTTGAAAATCAGCTAGCCAGATGCCCACTGGCCGCTCCCGCCGTAGCAGTCATCGCTGCAGTGCTTTATGCTGACCAACCTTCGTGGTGGTCGGCATTTTTGTTCTTAGGGGCGGTGACTCTGGGACTGCGAAGTCGCAGAGGGGTTTACCTGCTGTGCCTTTTGCTAGGAGGAGCCGCCGGATTGCATCATTCAAATCAGCTGAGTAAACAGGAGGCTGTGACCCAAGAGTTTGGGAGCTGGTGGAGTGGGGATGTGTGGCTAGCTTCCGAAGTGAAACGTGGGAAAGCCATAGCTGTGTCAGTAGAGCGGCCTAGAGTGAAGTTACAGATCTGGTTGCCAGAGCATGAGGTAGCTTGGAAACTGGGACAGCGCTTGAGGTTGAGCGGTCGCCTTGTCGAGCCTTCCATTCAGCTGAACCCTCAGGTCTTTGATGAAAGTAAATGGCTTCACCGGAAAGGGGTGGCAGGAGTGCTGGTCACACGTAAATGTGAAGTGCTCAGCGAAACTTCCTCACGCTTCATGGTGCGAAGGTTAGCTCATTTGGTGCGCGATTGGTTGAGCCTAAGGCTGACAATGGGACTGGAGCCAGACGGGGATGAAGCCAAAATAATCCGCGCCATGACTCTAGGAGAACGCCCAGAAAAGAGCGCAGAATTACTCGCGGATTTTCGCCATAGCGGGGCGATTCATGTGTTTGCTGTGAGCGGTCTTCACGTGATGATGGTCGGCAGTATGGTGGCTGTTTTGCTCAAGGCTTTTGGCTGTGGACGAAGAGTGTGGGTGCCTAGCGTGATCGTTGTGATGTTTTTTTACGCTTTGGTCACCGGAATGCGACCACCTGCCATGCGGGCTGCAGTGATGGGGGCTGTGTTGTTGAGTGCCTGGCTGGTACAGCGGAAAATCGTATTAGCTAACAGCGTGGCTGCTGGAGCCATCGTTGCATTACTTTGGGACGGGCACATGCTTTTCCAACCTGGGTTTCAGCTATCCTTCGGAGTGTTGTTGGCAATCGCATTGCTGGGAGGAGTGGTGACGAAATGCTTCCATTGGCTCAGCTATGTAGATCCCTTTTTACCTCGGAGTCTCTACTCGCGCTTGCAAGAATGGAGTTTAAGAACGAGACGGAAGGTCCAGGGGGCTATGGTGGTGGCGAGCTGTGCGTGGTGTGGCTCTTCTCCTCTGACTTGGATGTATTTTCGTTTGCTGGCTCCCATTTCAATCTTCGTGAGTCTTCCATTGGTTTTGCTGCTCTATCTCATTTTGATCAGCTCTGGCGCGTCCTTGGTGCTGGGAACAGCTTGGTTGCCACTGGGTGTGGGGGTGAACCAATGGAATAGTCAGCTAGCTCACAGTTCTAAAACGATTGTTCGCCATGCAGCTGCTTTCCCTGGAGGGCATGTGCTTGATCGTCCATGGACCAAGGGGGAACGAATCGTGATCTATGCTCTTCCTGATGGGTCAGCTGCTGTTTATTTAGGAATTGGCGGAGGTATTATGTTAGACGTGGGTGGTGTTAGGGAGTTTCGGCGTGAGGTTTTTCCTAGTTTGAGTAAAAATGGGGCGAGAGTGGATAGCTTGATTTTGAGCCATGCAGACAGCAAGCATTGTGGTGGTGTGGAGCAATTATTAGAACTGACTCAGCTGAAGCAATGCTTGATCCCGGAGCGTAGCGCAATGAGTATGAATTTTAAAAGGTCTGTCGCGCTTCTTGAGGCTGCTGGAGTGCGGTTGTGCGAGACCCAAACTGGAGCTCGTTTACCCTTGGGGGATAATAGTTGGTTGGAGGTGGTCTATGCCGCCACGCGTTCGTCCGGTTTAGCGGATGACCGCAGTTTAGTTTTGCGGCTCCATTGGCGAGGTTCACGCATTTTGTTCATTGCAGATGCCGGCTATAAGTTTGAACAATGGGTGTTAGAGAATGATATTGATGTGACTGCTGATGTCCTCGTGCTTGGGAGGCACGAGAGGGATGAGCAAGTTGGGGGAGATTTCGTGCAGAAAGTTGGAGCGAAAATTGTAGTAAACTCGGATGGTGGAGTCGCGATTGGAGAGCCTAAAGATTACAGTTTACTCGGAAATGGAGCCTTGATTATTGAGCAACAAGATGGCGAATTACGTCTATTTTCTCAACTTCAAGGCGAATTGGGAGCGATAGATTGATAGGCTGCCATCAGCTGATAGATTTTGCATTGGACATTGCGTGATGAAATGCGAGTTTCACCTCTGTAATCCAATCCACTTGTTGTTATTTTCACAAAGAATTTTAGTCTGCTCTTAGCCCTGCGCTACCTCAACCCATTACGGACACACGTGTCTGTGATCACATTGATCTCATTGGCTGGAGTGGCTTTAGGGGTAATGGTTTTGTTGGTCGTGATGTCGGTGATGTCTGGCTTTGAAAATATGGTGAAAGAGCGAGTCTTAGGAGAGGCTCCACATATCACGGTGATGCGGAATCAGCCATGGGATATGCCCAATGAGGATGGCGAAGTTGTTTCAGCTGAAGAACAATGGCGGACATTGGAGGCTAATATTGAAGAGCTCCCCAGTGTGGTCAGTGCCTATCCGCTGGTGCGAGACTTCGTGATCGTGGATATTTATGGAAGCGTGATTCCAGTCGTTATGCGCGGCGTCGATACTGAGGATTCAGCGACGATGCGAGATCTTAAAAAGTTGGAAGAGGAGGGAGATGTTTCCATCGGTATGGGTTTTGTTGCAGACCAGACAGCCATCGCTGGAACCAGTGAAGTGGCTGTAATTTCTTCGATCTTTGCAGAAGAAAACAGGATCGCAGTTGGAGATGTTTTGGAAGTGATTTCAAACCGAAATATCAAGCAGCTCAAACCCCTGCTAGAGAGAAAGGGAGCGCCTTCGGTTTACGATCAATTCCCAGAGCGTTTCACCGAGATTCGTGAGTGGCTGAAGACTCGCTGGATTTCTGTGGATGGAAAAGAACAAATCTTGTATCAAGACGTGATTGAATTTCGAGATTTCCTCACGCAGTTAGAGTATGAAAATCTTCGTCAGGGCGAACGAGATGTCGTTGAGCAAGTCAGAGCAATTACCCAGTCTGAGGATTTTGATGACGACTATAATTATTACCCAACGGGTCGGTTAGTGGATTTAAATGGTGCATTCGACGATCTCCAGACGATTGATGTTGACGTCCTTGACCGCGAAGAAGAGCTGCAGCTGAACGAGTTGGCATTGCCAAAAGAAATTAGAGTAGCTGGGGTTTACCGTGCGGATCGATTCGCACCCGGGCCGCCCTTGTTAGTCCCGCTTCACTTAGCTCAAGAACTCGCTGGTGTCGGAACCACTGGAGGAGTGAATGGTGTGGCCCTACGCCTAAAAGATCCTTATCTAGCAGCTTCTGTTCTGCAGGAGGAGTTAGAGAGTGTGGTTCCCGATGGTTGGATTCCAGTCACCTGGATGGAGGAATATAAGCAGCAGTTTGGGATGATCAGCATGCAGAGCTTTATGATGACTTTAGCCTTGTCCTTCATCACCTTGATCGCCGTGTTTTCTATAGGAGCGGTGATGTTCACTGTGACGCTGCAGAAAAAGCGTGAGATCGGTGTGATGAAAGCTCTCGGAGCAACACCCGCCCAAGTAACCAATGTTTTTGCTCTTCAAGGCGTCATTGTGGGGCTCGTGGGTTCCCTCACTGGAGTGGGCTTGAGCCTGCTGGTGCTGAATAATTTGTCTGTACTCCAAGATGTCATGAGGAGCTTTGGTTTTGATCCGTTTTCTAAGGCGTTTTATGGCGGAGATCTACCGTACGAGATCAATTCGAATGAGATGGTTTATGTATGCGTTGGAGCCTTTGTGCTGTGCTCGCTGGCAGCCTATGCTCCTGCCTGGATGGCTTCACGTGCTGATGCAGCCCGCTCACTTAGAAGTCTCTAACTGAAATATGAAATGAAAGTTTGGTTGTTAATAAATGAGGAGAAATCAGGGCCTTTCGAGATCTTCGCTATC
>Ga0233404_10000054_pt1 | contig 24758 bp, 19 predicted proteins | sample Na_oxic_2_MG_FD_179861 | JGI IMG/M metagenome (GOLD analysis project Ga0233404, IMG submission 179861) | Seawater microbial communities from Saanich Inlet, British Columbia, Canada - Na_oxic_2_MG | ecosystem: Environmental > Aquatic > Marine > Inlet | place: Canada: British Columbia | collected...
AAAAAACCATTGAATAGTTTTCACAAGGCTCAAACAAAAGGACATCACCTTGAACTGGATTCACGTTTGGGTATGTGGAACATCGTTGCACCATGGCTTCAAACAAAGGAGTACTTGCCTCTACCGCCGTAACTTTGGTGAATTGCCGCGCAAAATATTCGGTCCAATAACCAATGCCACAACCTAAATCTAACAAGCAGTGATAATTTATTCCCTGATCCTGCATAGCTTAACAATCCGGCATTCAGCTTGGAAACGAAATTGTCCCGCACTTTCAGGGAAGCCAAATCCATCCATCATGTAGGGGCAATGGAAGGAGTAGCGTTATGCCAATAGTGATTGATTTTGGTATAACTTACCTTGTTCGATGGTTTCATTGAATTGTGTGACGTTTTGGCTTTATCTTGAACGATGCTTGGTTTAAAAACATCCGCTCACACGCATATAAGTCTTCTACGGTATCAATTTCATACCAACGTTCCTTCGCAAACAAAACACTTTGAAAATTTAGACTGCCATCAGCGATCATTTCCGCAAAAACTGTTTCATAATAATCATTTACCTTTCCAGCAGAAATAAAATGATCCAAGCGTTTAGCAACTCGTTTCCAAGTTTGTCGTGAAAAGCTGTAAATATTGACCGTTTTGTAGGTAATATCGTGCGTATTGGCTGAGAAAGGATTAAGATTAAACGCAGTTACATTGTGGGGTATATCAGGGTTAGCAGTAATTGTTGTACCATTCATCCATGGCAAAATATGCGAGACAGCAATTCTGTCGGGATAAAGCATATTTTTCAGCAGGGAGGGAGCAAAAATCAGGTCACTTTCAAGCAACAGGAAGGGGGATTGAATTTTATTCCGTGCCATCCAAAGCGAATAGATGTTATTGGTTGTTCTGTACTTTGGACTGACAATGTACTCAACCGTAAGGTTTCCGGCTATATTGTCCAGAAATCGCCGGATACTTTGTTCCAAATAGCCTACAACCACAATTAAACGTCGAAAATTATGCAGGTGAAGGCTATAAACTAAGTGAGCTAAGATTTCCTTTTCATTAACTTTCGTTAGGCATTTCGGCATATTATTGGTTAAAGGCTGTAAACGGTGTCCGATGCCGGCAGCCAGCAGTAAAGCAGTTGTGATCGGTTCGTTGTGTTCCGTTTGATGCATATAGTTCCTTTTTTGAAAAAGTGAATTTCTAAATGATTGCTGATTGCTGATAAGTATGTTTTACGGTTTGGTGTTTGCAATACCATTTGAAAAGTTGGCACCTTTGGCAAAATATTGGGGCAACCATAAAGGATTGCCCCTACATGCCCATGATCGATCCCAAAGGCAATCAAGAAGTTGAGCCATTTTCGGGATAAGGTGCCAAATGTTTGATGCCATATTGACGGCTTTTGAAATGTGACGGACGGTGTTACAAACCCTGTCCCGCAGCTGCAACCAAAATTTTACATGTGACCAAGTAGAATTGGCACGCCGCATTTTATTATATTTTTTTCTAACATGCAAGAATAATTGTGAATTGTGAATTGTGAATTGTGAATGAATACGATTTAACCTTTAATGACTGAGCGCAACGCTTCCCACACTTTTTCTACCGACAAATCTTCATAACAAGCCGGTGAGACGGTTCCCAAACCACGATATTTACATTTTTTGCTCAAGCAGGGCGCACAAGGAAAATCGGCTTGCAGATGCTTTTGTTGTAAGCCATAAGTACCGGTACGCGCCGGTTGGGTGGCTCCATACAGAGTTACCGAAGGTACGGCTAAGGCGGCGGCAAGGTGAGCAAGTCCAGTGTCTACACCAACAACTGCTTGGGCTTGGGCTAAAGCAGTGGCGATACCATGTAAATTGCTTTTCTTCATTATGGTAATATTTGGATGGGTGGCAGCAATTAGCGAAGCCCGTTTATATTCCATTGCATTGCCCCAAGGTAAACGTACCGCAAAACCTGCCGCTGTAACATGTTGTGCCAATTTTATCCAATAACTATCCGGCCAATGTTTGGTTACCCATGTTGTTCCATGTAGAAAAATTATTGTGGGTTGGGTGCCTTCGGTATTGGATTGAGGTTGAAAATGACCAATAATTCCATAGTCAGGTATACCATCAGGTACTGGATAATCTAAGATAGTGGCAAATAATTGTCTTACTCTGGTAACGGCGTGTTGATTTTTTTCGATGGCATAGCGTTGCTGATAAGCCAATGCTGCTAAAGGTTCACGCGCACTATGGCGATTTAAACCACAACGAATTCCACGCGCTTTTAAAGTTAAAAACGCGCTTTTTATAAGCCCTTGTGCGTCAATGATTTTATCATAATGCCTAAGTGTTAATTCCTGTTTAAATTTGTGCCATAAGCCACCATGCCATGTTTGCCAAGGGTTTTTACGCCATTTGCGTAAAGCAACCGGTATAATTCGTTTCACATTAGGGTACATCACCGGAATTTCTGCAAACGCTTCTTCGACTACCCAATCGCATTGTAATTGAGGATAATATTTGTGAGCATCAGTAAGGGCGGGCAAAGTGTGAATGACATCACCTAATGAGGAAGTTTTTATTATTAAGATATACATATTTGGTAATTTGTAAGGAATGAGAATTCTAATAATACCCAATAGTGAACGGAACAGTTTTTGCCACTGCTAACTTATTGTTATTTAATATTTTTAAATTTTCAAAGAAATCCGATTTTTGGAAAAAATCGGATTTCTGGCTTCGTTTAAATTTTTTTACCCCCAGAAACTGATGCTACTACGATTGCTGTGAATTTTCACACAAAAAGTTGGTATTTTGAAGCCTTTTTCGACTCGGAGGCTTTTGCCGCAAATACGCCACCAATTGGTTTGTTCTCCCCCATGGAGATAAGTTAACTAAGTTATTGTTTTTTCGTAATTTTAATTTTTTGACATTTTTAACGCAAATTTTTTGAAAGATTAAAAACAGTGGCTATTTTGACAAATTTTTCTTATCTTTTTGAAGCATAATTATGAAAATTTTGATAAAACTGTATTTATTAACAATTATCTGGTATCAATTTGCGCCAAAAATAAGTGGTATCCCGCTGCGGAGACAACTTAATTAACTAGTTGATTATTAAAGATAAAAAAAATTATAGTTTCACCGCTAAAATGCCCTTTTTATACAGAGGTCAAAAATAGTAAAAAAGTATATATTAATTAGCCATTCACCATTCACCATTTTAGCCATTCACCATTCTAGTACAACGAATTTGAACTGCTCACAACGAATTCACTGGTACAATTCACTGGTACTCTAAAGGCCCTTTGGTATTATTCGTTGTGAGTTTTTAAAATTCGTTGTACTAGCCATTCACCATTCACCATTCACAAATAAACAATGCCTTCTAACTCACATAATAAAAAATCCCCTCCCAATATTAATGAAAAATTGCAAAAAGTTTTAGCTAGAGCCGGTTTAGGTTCACGACGAGAGATTGAAACATGGATTAAAAATGGGCGAGTACGAGTTAATCGACATGTTGCAACCATTGGTGAGCGAGTAAGCCATGTTGATGAAATTCGCGTTGATGGACGTAAAATTAGTTTATCGGTGTTTATACCCCCTCGACAAGTTTTATGTTATTACAAACCTACGGGTGAAATTTGTACTCGCCATGATCCTGAAAAACGTAAAACCGTATTTGAACATTTGCCACCACCAAAACATGGACGGTGGATTAGTATTGGACGTTTAGATTTAAACACCGCTGGGTTATTATTATTAACAACAGATGGTGAATTAGCCCACCGTTTGATGCACCCATCTTACAATATTGAACGTGAATATGCGGTGCGGATTCTGGGTATTGTGGATCAAGAAATGCTTAAACGTTTGCATGATGGAATACAACTTGACGATGGATTCGCCGGTTTTAAGCAAATTATCAATGCTGGTGGAGATGGTGCAAACCATTGGTATCATGTTACGCTTAAAGAAGGGCGTAAACATGAAGTACGACGGTTGTGGGAATCACAAGGTGTAACGGTTAGCCGCTTGATTAGAATACGTTTTGGCCCTATACTGCTCCCCAAGGGGTTGCGTACTGGTCATTGTGTCGAACTTGATAACCAAGCCCAATCGCTACTATTACAACTTGTCGGCTTAAACGTTTCCCATCCAGCCTCTACCAAAGTTAAAAAAACGCTCAAGAAAAGGAATGTGACCTCAATTTGATGTACTTGGAATCCAAAGCTTTAGCTTTGGCAGGGTATCCAAAGCTAAAGCTTTGGACTCCAGTGAATCAATCACTCAATAGTTTTAATCATTGCTTATCAATTATTGCCAATTACTGAAAGAGGATTAGTACCATGTCTTACCGACCACATAATTTGGCTATAAAAGTCAATAACGATGGAGAACATTTTATGGCTCATAAACCATCCGATACGAAAACACCAGACATCACTCAGCTTGAGAAACCGCACGTTGCCTCGGTTACATCATCAATGGATAATCAACCGGCTGGGAAAAAAACCAATCGTCCTAACCTAGTCGATACGAGTATCCTTGATACAAAACTACGTGTAGCTGAGTCCAGTTTGGAAAATGGTTCCCAAGATTTTGCTGAGAGTATGGGAGCTGGTGTTGGCGGCATGGATAAAGTTCGTGATCTCTTGTTTGGCGGGCAGATGCGCGACTATGACAAGCGTTTTAAACGTCTCGAAGAACATTACAACCAAGAAAACATACGCTTTCGCGATGACATAGCTCAACGCCTCAAGATCATCGAAGAACGAGTTGAGGGTGAAGTTGACAGTCTGAGTGAAAAAGCCAAGGTAGATCGCCAAGAGCGTTTGTCAGTCACTGCCGAGTTGGAACATAACATTAAGGTTCTGAAAAATGAACTGAACACTCGTCTTACCCAGTTAGATGATCAATTCAGTAGGGATATCAAGAATCTACGCCAACAGATGCATAACAAGATTCAAGAATTGGCTACGCAAATGCGCCAGCAGAATGACAGTTTAGTTGGTTTGATTAATCAAGAAGTTGCCCAACTTCAAGACGAAAAAGTGAATCGCAGCTATTTAGCAAGCTTTTTCAACGAATTTGCGGTGCGCCTCTCAAGAAATGTTGAGGCTCCGTCAGAAATGGAATAAGGCAAATCTTTGGAGCCAAACCTCCGAGGTTTTGGAAACCTCGGAGGTTTTTCTGTTAATTCTAATCTAAAATTATGGAAATTCTGATTCAGACAAAAAAATATCAGAATTCACAATTTTCACCTTCCCTACCTTTCCCCAATCATACAATGAATGAACTTGAACAATTAACCTCACTTTTAGCCGGAGGAGCCGACAACAATCGGCTGAATCGTTTAGAACAACGTCTTAACGACACTTACCAACGCTCTCAGGACATTGCGAAAGTATTGCCGGCAGCTTTACGCACTTTGAGTAATCAAGGTAATTTGGTTGAAGCCTTACAAGAGCCAGTAGCTAGTTGTGTTAAAAAATCAATGCAGCAAGAACCAGGTAGTTTTGTTAAAGCTATTTTGCCGATCATTAGCCCATTAATACGTGACACTGCCACCAATGTTCTCAAGCCGGTAGAAGCCTCTTTGCGAAAACAACAGACGCAATTTGATTATATAGAAAAGTCTCTCAATAACCTTGAACAGGCTTATGTTAGTCAACAAGGACAATTGCATAATATTGTTAAACAATTTGGTGCGCTCAAACAAACCCATGTTGATCAAATCAAAGATTTACATACCTCTTTGCAAATTCAAAAAAACCACCTTGATGAGTTAGTAAGGTATTTTGATAATCTTGAAAAGGCCCAAATTAACCAACATTTGCAACTTGGTTCTGTTAACGAACATGCTAATAGCCTTATTGAAAAAAAACAAGCAGATCAACAAGCACAATATGATTCTCTCAAAAATTTAATCCGAGATGTTTTTCAAAAACTTAAAGTACGAATCGACGAGGTTAATAAACAAGTAGATAATATTGAACAAACATACTTAAATAAATTTCTTAAGCAAACCGAAAACCTTGAACAATTCCAACAACGCTGCAACAAGTTAGAGGAGCACATTTTTGATAATCAAAAACGTACCCAAGATATTGCTGACATTCTACCTAATGTTCTTAAGCAAACCGAAAACCTTGAACAATTCCAACAACGCTGTGACAAGTTAGAGGAGCACATTTTTGATCCTCAAAAACGCACCCAAGATATTGCTGACATTCTACCTAATGCTATTCGCCTAGCAAGTGAGATAACTAACTCGCAGCAACCCTTGCCGGATGAGGCTAAACTTGCTGAATTTCTACAAGTACCTACAGAAGCTGAACTTGCTGAATCTTTACAAACACCCGTAGAAATTTGTTTCCAACAATCAATTAAACAAGATGCCAATATATTTGCTAATGTGTTATTCCCAATTATGGGGCCGGCGATTCGTAAATCCATTAACGAATCCTTTAAAGTCATTATCCAACGTATTAATACGACTTTAGAAGAAAGCTTATCGCCAAAGGGAATCGCTTGGCGCTTACAATCTTTACGGACTGGGCAACCTTTTTCAGATATTGTTTTGCAACATACGCTAATATTTGAAGTTGAACAAGTGTTTTTAATGCATCGAGAATCCGGTTTGTTAATCCAACATTTACATAAAGATGGAGTGGAGGTAGGTGACAGTGATGCCGTATCTGCTATGTTTACGGCTATACAAGACTTTATTCGTGATTCTTTTATAAGTAATGCCGATAGTGCGGCGCAAAGAGATTTAAACACAGTGGAAGTCGGGGAACGTACCGTCTGGTTAGAACATAGTCCTTATGCAGTGTTGGCTTGTGTTATTCGTGGTAATGCCCCCGTTTCTTTTAGAAACCTCATGCAAAGTTTGTTGGAAACTATGCATGCACGTTATGGGTTGTTATTGCAAGAATTTTCTGGAGATAACCAGCAACTTCAATCATGTAGACCTATTTTGCAGAAAGCTATCCATAGCGAAACCAAATCCAAACCAACCAACTGGCGTTTACAACTTTTCCGCGTAGGCGGAATTTTTGGAATAATTTTGTTGTTTGTGATGATATGGGGATATTATTCCTTTAAGTATCAACAACGTTTGAACAATTATATCAATGTGTTGCAGAACACTCCCGGTATTGTGGTAGTTTCCAGCGAAAATCAAGATAGCAAATTGGTAATTCGTGGAATGCGTGATCCATTAGCTGAAGAACCCGAAAAAATAGCACTTCGTTTTGATTTGAGCGATGAGGAAGTGGTTTTTAAAGGTATGGCTTATCAAGATTTGAATGCAAAGTTTGTCGAACAACGGCTTCAAAAGTGGCTTAAACCGCCAGCTACGGTACAAATGTCCTTACAAAACACAGTATTACACTTAACCGGCCATGCTGATCAAGCTTGGATAGATAAAGTTAATAATAGTACTGGTATGATAGCTGGATTCACCGATGTGGTAGCGGACGAACTTGTAAATACAGAGGCGCAATTCCAAATCTATGTAAAAACCTTGACCGAAACCGCCGGTATTACCGTAGTATCTAGTGGGGTTGAAAATGGGCAACTATTTGTCACCGGAATGCGTGATCCTTTAGCTGAAAATCCGAGCCAAATTGCCCAACGTATGCAAATTAATGATGTTGCAATACGCTTTACACCATATCAAGATTTAACCCCACAGTTTGTAGAACAAAGGGTACGCCAACGGTTATTGCCACCGGCTACGGTAAAATTACATTTAGAAAATAATAAGTTATACTTAAGCGGTTACGCATCACAAGTTTGGATAGACAAAGCCATTCACAAAGCGAGTACGGTTGCAGGAGTAAATCAGATAGAAAGCCATGATTTATTGAATACTGATAGCTTTTTATTACTTGAAGCTAAGCGTGAATTAATGCCACCTAAAAATGTTATTCTAAGTGTACATGATAGAGTATTACAAGTGACTGCTAATGTTGATTCTGCTACATTTCAAACTTTGCAACGACGTTTAAATAATTTCCAAAATTCTCAACCAGAACTGGCGAGTTATGATACAAGCGGCTTGGTAGATATAGAAAGCAAAAGTCATGAACTTGTACAAAATATTGAAAAAACAACGGTTTATTTTGCTGAAGATGCTACAACATTCGTATCTAAACAAGAAATCGTATTACAAAATTTGCTCAAAAATATGCAACAACTGTTAAAAATTAGCCAAAAATTACATCAGTCTATACATATTCAAGTTATTGGCGATACCGATGGAGTTGGCACCATAATTTATAATCAACAACTAAGCCAACGCCGTGCTGAAATGGTGGTTAACTGGCTACAAGCTCATGGAATAGAAAAGCATTTCCTTCAAATAACTCCGCCATCAAAAATACGTTTTGGAGAAAGTCAGCCTAATCTCAGCAATAGAAATGTGAGCTTTCTGGTAAAGGTAACATAATTGAATTTTGGCGAAGTTGGCATATCACACTCTCCCGTTTCCTCCGTGATTATTTATATAGAGTTTCAGAAAAATATCACGCTCTATAGATTTTCAGGTAAATAATTTCACAAGGGCAGACACATAGGTCTGCCCCTACAGTTTATGATATACGGTTTTCATGTAGGGGCGAACCTATGTGTTCGCCCTTTTTGTGAAATTATTTTTCTGAACATCTATAAAGCGGAGGATAACCACTCCCAACTACTTCCGGTCGTTTTTCTTCTACCAGATTATTGTCGTTTTTAGGGTTTTTCCTTTCTTATATCAAATCCCGGTCGTTATAGAAAGGATAACCCCTTAAACAAATCGAAGTCGTTGGAGGGGTTATCCATTCTTATATCAAATCCCGGTCGTTTTTTTCTAAAGTGGCTCGTTTTTCAGCTTCGGCGATGAAAATCTATAGTGACTTTAGATAAACAAAAAGCGATAAGCTAAATTATCAAGATCATCATTGGCAATACCCCTCTTTCTATATTTGAACATGTATTTCAACTGCAATTGTTTTATACGAGATGATTTTCTCACTGTGCTATTCAAATCGTACATTTCTAGTGTTATTTTGGCACGTTCTTGATCATCAGGCGAAGCGGCTAGATTAATCACAATCTCACCCGTTTTGGCTTTGATCTTGAAATAACGATTAAATGCGTAGCCGATTGCATCAGGTTTGAGTAATTTCTTCTCATAATTTTCCCCTTTAGCATTTTGGCAAACATCACAGAAATAAATTCTGCCAAACATAAGCCAATTTCGGATATTTTGATTTGGGCCTAAAATGTTCAATCGTTTGACGACTTTGTGCGCCTAATGGATAACCATCGCAGAAACTACAGTGATTAGCTGTCAGAAATTCAAGTTCAGCGAGAACGATTTCATGGACAGAACGGTTTTGATACCGATGCCAGTAAAATTTGGAAGGCCGTTTTCTCGTATATTCACGTCCCCATTGTTTGTATTTTTTCAAACATTTTGGGGCCGCAGAGCGAGTGAATTTCATCATAATTCCTTGTTTAATATAATGGAAATTTGCCGCAGTTCTATACCAACAATTTCTCTTGATTCAATACCCTTTTCCATCAATTGACGTGCGACTTCTAAAAATAAAGGTATTTTTTCATCATGCCCCTCTATGATATCGTCTTCTAGTTGATAAAAGTGATCAAATTGAGATTCCGTTTCGATATCAAATAATTCATCAATCGTAAAAATGTCATTTAAAACGAGAGAGTAACTGCTACCCGCCTTGGATTCTTCAACAGTCTCTAAACGAGATGCCATTTTCTAGGCGGAACTGATACACATAAGCGTCACTGACGGAGGCGACGACAAAAGGAGAATGGCTAGAGACAAAAATCTGCGCGTTGGGAAAGAGTTTTTGTACCACGGGCAAAATTTTACGTTGCCAAACGGGATGTAAATGAATGTCTATTTCATCAAGAAATAAAATAACGTTCTAAAATGCTACAGTCATCAATCCAAGGGATTCTGTCCATACGCATAAAGAGATCTGAAATCCAACTGATGATTGATTTTAAACCATCTGGTAGCACTTCAAATTCCAAAGTTTGTCCGTTAATTTTCAGTTCTACCTTAAATTCTGGTTCGCTTTCTAATTCAAATTCAACTTGAAACCCAACAATTTCTGTAATAGCCGCTTCTAGAAGGTGTATAGCAGTTTGGTACTTTGCCGCTTTTTTTGGATCATTTTTGACTTGTGCCAATGCGGCCTTGGCTTTATTATTTGCAATCCACTGCATCAAGATTAAGGAATCGGTAGAATGAAAAGAAAGACTGCCTTCAAAAGGGCTGTCAGTGATTTCTTTAATACCGACTAAATGATGAGAGGTTAAGGAACGATTACCCGCGTAAGCAAAAACAACCATCTGAAAAACATTTTTCTGGTAATGATGAATTAAGTCTTCATATTCCAAAGGCTGTGTTGATTGCGTATAAAAAAGACTGGGTAATGAAGACGGCGAATCCGGTGAATACTGATAAGCTTGACCTACCGTTTTTAATTCAACCCAACTCTCCTTGAGATTTCTAAACCGTTTTAAGATCAAGGCTTTGTTAGAAGTAAAAGCACCGGCTAAGGCATATAATAAAGTCGTCTTTCCCGTTCCATTTTCTCCGGCAAAAATGTGAATTTCAGCTTTACCGGGTTACCGGGCTTAAATTGCAAATCAAGGCTATCAAATACGCCAATATTCTCTAAATGTAGTTGTTCTATTCGCATGTCATTGTTAATAATCAATAAGGTTAACGACAGTGATTGTCTGAAAGAATTGGATCGTGGTGCTACCCGGTTTAAATTATTTTTTACAATCCTTGTCGTTATGGTTTAAGTTTTTTAATGAAATCCCGATTGAATGCATACCCAATGATTGGCACAGCAAACCCACTGCACAAAGAAGTCATCAACAACTGGAGATGTCCACTCATGCAAACGGAATAAACGGGTGCTGGATCGAAAAAACCGGCAGAGTAGTAGAAGGATGTCTGAGTGGCGTTGATTTGACTCGTAGAGACGCGATGCATCGCGTCTCTCATAACCGTCTCTCTTTCCAGATTCACGGAGCGAAGCCACTTAAAAAACGGCCCCTGGATATAACGGCCTGATTCGCTTATCCCCTTCTGGAGCCGAAGTTCCAACGTTTCCGCAGCCCCTCAGCCACAATCCCCAAAAGTAATAGCAGAGTGCCCATCACCGGAATCGGCGCAAATGGTACTCTTACGGGAGAGGGTGCGATGACCGTTGGTGCCGGTGGTGAAGTGGGTGTATACGTAGATGCCGTTCCTGCCGTATAGCCGACTCCGGCCACCCAGTCGCATTTAAAATAACTAGATGGTTCAGTTGTATTCTTGTAGTAATGAGTCCCGGTTGTGTTATCGGTTGTAGGCGCATTGCATGTCGCAGAGGATTGTGCGTTGTCACACTGGAGAGAGTCCATGACCGCATCGACGGCTCCGGTAGCGGTGATCCGTGAGACGATAACAGTGCCGGAACATAAGCACGCAGGGGGTGTTGTAAGAAGCACGTTGCAAATCCCGGAGATAGCTGCGGGAGGTGCCACAATGCAAGCCCACCCTAGCCACCGTGCGAGATATAACCCAATACGCCTTTTAGACGCACAAAGCGAGTGAAACTGGGCTATTTTGTTATCTCTCCGTGACAGCGCGGAATAAGACACCCCAGTGGGGCGGATTGAAAACCCAAGGAATGATACCCCTTTACTGGCTTTATGCTTGTAAATTAGCCTCATCGCAGACTTGATGCAGTAGATGGTTGTGAGGCAGATTAACCGGGGTTAATCCTTGTAAATGGGTTGTGTTATCCGTTTTTTGGCCAATGAGGCCTTTAACAATCGTGGTTAAGCTCATAATCGTCACCAATTAGGGTTGATTGAGGGTTGGTGAAAGCAAAGTCGCATTGATGCGCTTGATTCGGCTTTCGAGTCTTTGCGCCTTTGCGTTCGATTAAAAAAAATAGGCACTGTTTCAGTTCAAAGCCTCATTTTGAGTGATGATGTGCTGAGACATCCAATCATATCAAGCCTTTGAGGCTTGATTGAGTCAATTTTAAATGAGTGATATTCAAGGCATTTACAGAGAACTGAATCTATGCCAAGGCAACTACTATAATAAAAATCCTTGCAAAGTACAATACCTTCGCCAAATAATATAAAATTTCTGTGGTTATTATATTGCCAATTCCTCCTGCCACGAAGTATTTTTTACAAAAGACGCGAAAGGCGCGTGAGCCTTACAATACCATCGCCAATTGGATATTTGTTTCGTTCATTGCGCGAAGCGGATTTCCCTAAACTCTTATGCTATATAGGTTTCGGGAAATCGTACCTCATTCCCGAAACAACAAAATTTGATATTGGCGAAGGTATTGCCTTAATGATCCATTAAAAATCGGATTAGGTTTTCGCGCTGAGGATTTAAATTCATAACTTATTGATTTTTTTGCCGAAATGTAAATTCAGACTTTTAAGTGTTTGAACAAACATTATTTTATATAATTTATTTAAAAACAATAGGTTATATAATTGGCGAAGGTATTGAAAGTACATTATCAATTCAAAATCCCAGTCTAGGCTTGTCAGAATCGTTTTTTTCATTCGTTGTGGGGCAAATCGAAATTCACCCGATTCCCGATATTCTTTTTCTAAAGTACGGTAGTATGCAACCACTTTACGCGGATCATGATCAAATTGAGCGGAAATTTGATGACGATATCGACGTATTTCTGCTATTTCTTCATCAATCATCTTGACCTCCAAACTAAATAATTCATAGGCGTTGTTAATACTATGTTATACTTTGGGTTGAACGGGTCGCACTCAAGTATTACCGACATGACTTTTTATGTCGAACCGATTACTTGCCACAACTTCTGCGTATGTGTATAAGGATTATTTCTAGGAATTCAAAGATTGATAAGCATTTATTTTGTAAATAAATATAAAATAAAGTTAATAAAAGAAGTGCTATATAACAACCCTCATCAAGTTCTGAAGGAAATACTAATCCTTCTTCTAAGGTTGAGTGATGGCATAAATAAAAAACTTTCTGAGTCATATTAATGTATTCCTCACTTTGTCGCCATTTAACAATCGTTCTGCATCTATAGACGTAAAGAATAAATAACTTCACAGAATCGATCCCAAGGATCGAATCGATCCTTCAAATTTATTTTTCTGAACATCTATATACTCAAAAACAGTTTTCAGGAACTGTAAATAAATGGGGTAAAAGTCAAATAAAAATTTTTAAGAGTAACTACTAATGTCCCCCAAAAATCAAGTAATTGCCGATGCGTTTCAATCAATACGCGAATTTTTGAGTGAGCAACAAATACGTTTTAAGAATTTAGAAGCACGTATTGACAAGCTTGAACAAGAACAAACCCGTTTTCATGTCGTTGAAAAAATTCTCGAAATCCAAGCACAACAACAGGATTTGAGCAAAGTTACCGAAAAGATAACCGAAAAATTTACTCAATTCCAAACCAATTTTTATAGCTTTAAAGAACATACTGATTATTTAGAACAACAACAAACATACTTTGAAGCAGAATTCACGGCTAAATTTAAACAATACCAAACATATTCTGATGAAAAATTTACGGAGAAATTAGAACAACAACAAACTTTTTTTAATGATCTTGAAAAACAAATTGAGATATTAAGGACAAGACAAATACATTTTGCGGTATTAGAGAAGCAAATTGAAGAGTTAAAGCAAGAGCAAACACGCTTTGATACTAAATATATTGAAAAATTAAAGCAACCTATCAATAAACTAGAAAATAATTTTAAAGATGCTTTAGTTCGTTTAACCAATTTAGAACTTCAACTCAATGACACCGAAATCCGTACCCAAAAAATTGCCGAAATTTTGCCTAATGCCATCAGCCAAGCGATCCAACTCCACGAAAAGGATACCAAAACTAATATAGCGGAATTGAATGAATCTATACAAGAACCAGTTGAGCCGGACATTATACAGTTCAACAATACTAAAAAAACTCGCCCGTTCGCTGATGCTTTGTTTCCAGTGATGGGGCCAGCAATTCGTAAATCTATTAATGAATCGTTCAAGGTTATTGTACAACGTATCAATAAGACTTTGGAAGAAAGTTTATCGCCAAAGGGAATGGCTTGGCGTTTACAATCTTTACGGACTGGGCAACCTTTTTCAGACATTGTCTTGCAACATACGCTAGTATTTGAAGTTGAACAAGTGTTTTTAATGCACCGAGAATCCGGTTTATTAATCCAACATTTACATAAAGATGGAGTGGAGGTAGGTGACAGCGATGCCGTATCTGCTATGTTTACGGCCATACAAGATTTTGTCCGTGATTCTTTTGTTAGTAATGCAGAGAATGCCGCGCAGAGAGACCTAAACACAGTGGAAATTGGGGAACGTACTGTCTGGCTAGAACATAGTCCTTATGCAGTGTTAGCTTGTGTAATTCGTGGTAGTGCCCCCGTTAATTTTAGAAACACGATGCAAAGTTTGTTGGAAACTATGCATGCACGTTATGGAATGTTATTGCGAGAATTCTCTGGAGATAACCAGCCACTTCAACCATGTAGACCTATTTTGCAGAAGGCTATCCATAGCGAAAAAAAATCCAAGCCAACCGAATGGCGTTTACAACTTTTCCGCGTGGGCGGAATTTTTGGGGTAATCTTGTTGTCTTTATTGGTATGGGGATATTATTCATTTAAGTATCAACAACGTTTGGACAATTATATCAATGTGTTGCAAAATACTCCCGGTATTGTGGTAGTTTCCAGCGAAAATCAAGATGGCAAATTGGTAATTCGTGGAATGCGTGATCCATTAGCTTACGAACCAAAAAAAATAGCACTTCGTTTTGATTTGAGCGATGAGGAAGTGGTTTTTAAAGGAATCCCTTATCAAGATTTGAATCCAAAGTTTGTCGAACAACGACTTCGTCAGTGGCTTAAACCGCCAGCTACCGTACAAATTTCTTTGCAAAACACTGTATTACACTTAACCGGCCATGCCGATCAAGCTTGGATAGATAAAGTTAATAATAGTATTGGTATGATGGCCGGATTCACCAATGTGGTAGCGGATGAACTTGTAAATACAGAAACGCAATTTCAAATCAGACGTAAAGAATAAATAATTTCACGGAAAACCTCGGAGGTTTCCAAAACCTCCGAGGTTTGGCTCCAAACATTTTTATGACACGGAAAACCTCGGAGGTTTCCAAAACCTCCGAGGTTTGGCTCCAAACATTTTTTTATCAGAGTTTAAAAGCCGTCATAGCCTATTTTTACCACCTATTGTAGGGGCAATCCTTTATTGGTTACCCTTTTTATTTAGAGAAAGGCACCAACCTTTATTGGTTACCATTTTTAGAAAAGGGTACCAATAATAATATTATTTATCAGTCTTAAAAGTGACCAACCTTTCAAGAGATAGCATCCGTTTTAGCGTTTGAGCTATTTTTCTGAACATTGATAGCAATTGCTAATGTCCCCCAAAAATCAAATAATTGCTGATGCGTTTAAATCAATACGCGAATTTTTGAATGAGCAACAAATATATTTTGATAATTTAGAAGAGCGTATTGATAACCTTAAACAAGAACAAACCCGTTTTCATGTCGTTGAAAAAATTCTCGAAATCCAAGTACAACAACAGGAGATGATCAGTGTTATTGAAAATATAACGGCAAAATTTGCTCAATTGCAAACCAATTTTTATAGCTTCAAAGAACATACTGATTATTTAGAACGGCAACAAACATACCTTAAAGCAGAACTCACGGCTGAATTTAAACAGCACCAAACAGATTCTGATGAAAAATTTACTCAGAAATTAGAACAACAACAAACCCTTTTTTATGCTCTTGAAAAACAAATTGAAAATTTAAATGCCAGACAAACACATTTTGCGGTATTAGAGACGCAAATTGGAGATTTAAACCAAGAGCAAACGCGCCAGGATGCCAAATATATTGAAAAATTGGCACTCTTAGAGACGCAAATTGGAGATTTAAAGCCAGAGCAAACGCGCCCGGATACCAAATATATTGAAAAATTGGCACTCTTAGAGACACAAATTGGAGATTTAAAGCCAGAGCAAACGCGCCCGGATGCCAAATATATTGAAAAATTAAAGCAACCTATCAATAAGCTAGAAAATAATTTTAAAGATGCTTTGGTTCGTTTAACCAATTTAGAATTCCAACTCAATGACACCGAAGTTCGGACCCAAAACATTGCCGAAATTTTGCCTAATGCCATCAGCCAAGCGATCCAACTTCATGAAAAGAATACTAAAACTAATATAGCGGAACTGAGTGAATTCCTACAAGAACCAGTTGAACAGAATATTAGAAAGTCCATTATTGAAAATACTCGCTCGTTTGCTGATGCTTTGTTTCCAGCGATGGGACCGGCAATTCGTAAATCTATTAATGAATCGTTCAAGGTCATTATACAACGTCTCAATAAGACTTTAGAAGAAAGTTTCTCGCCAAAGGGAATAGCTTGGCGTTTACAGTCTTTACTGACTGGGCAACCTTTTTCAGACATTGTCTTGCAACATACGCTAGTCTTTGAAGTTGAACAAGTGTTTTTAATGCACCGAGAATCCGGTTTATTAATCCAACATTTACATAAAGATGAGGTGGAGGTAGGTGACAGCGATGCCGTATCTGCTATGTTTACGGCTATACAAGATTTTGTCCGTGATTCTTTTGTTAGTAATGCCGATAGTGCGGCGCAGAGAGACCTAAACACAGTGGAAGTCGGGGAACGTACTGTCTGGCTAGAACACGGTCCTCATGCAGTGTTGGCTTGTGTCATTCGTGGTAATGCCCCGGTTAGTTTTAGAAACCTCATGCAAAGTTTGTTGGAAACTATGCATGCACGTTATGGGTTGTTATTGCAAGAATTTTCTGGAGATAACCAGCAACTTCAATCATGTAGATTTATCTTGCAGAAAGCTTTCCATAGCGAAACAAAATCCAAACCAACCAACTGGCGTTTACAACTTTTCCGCGTGGGCGGAATTTTGGGAGTAATTTTGTTGTTTTTACTGGTATGGAGTTATTATTCTTTTAAATATCAACAGCGTTTGAACAACTATATAAATGTATTGCAAAATGCTCCCGGAATTGTGGTAGTTTCTACCAAGTATAAAGATGGAAAATTGGTTATTTATGGCATGCGTGATCCATTAGCTGACGACCCGCGAGAGATAGCCCAACGCCATAATCTGAATAATAATGTCGAGAGTTCTTGGACACCCTATCAAGATTTGACTACACAATTTGTGGAACAACGTGTACTACAGCAATTGGTTCCGCCTTCTACTGTCTCGGTACATTTGCAAGATAGTGTTTTGTATATAAAAGGTTATGCCTCAAAAGATTGGATAGCTAGGGCTAAGGCAAGCCTAGTGACAGGTGTTCAGCGCGTGGAAACTGATGAATTAATAGAAATAGATAGTTTTTTATTGGCTCTTGCAGTACGAAAATTAGCTCCCCCGGAAAATGTTACTCTTAAAGTACATGAAAGAGTTTTGCAAGTGGGCGGATATGTTAATTCAACAACCAGACAGGCTTTACTTAAACGCATTCATACTTTACCCATAACACCTGCAACTTATGCCAAATTTGACACTAGTGCATTACTAAATGCCAAAGCTGAAAAAAAGAAACTGATACAAAGTATAAAAAAGATAAAGATTTATTTCCGTAAAGATTCCACTGAATTCATACCGAAACAAAAAATAGCTTTGCAAGCCTTGTACAAAAAAACACAACAACTACAGGCTCTATGCCAAGCATTGCACCAATCACTACACTTACAAATTATTGGCGACACTGACGGGCTTGGCGAAAAAATCCATAATCAACAATTGGCTCAAAAACGCGCACAGATAATATGGGATTTGCTATATGAGCGTGGGATACATAATTTGATAATAACGGAGCCACCGGTTATACGTTTTGGCGAAAGCAAACCTAATCCAAACAATAGGAACGTGAGTTTTAAGATAAGCATTAAGAAATAAATAATTGGATATAAAAATGGCTTATTTTTTGCATTTATGGGCATTATAAACACTGATATTTTAACCATCTATGATTACATTCCCTACAAATATTGCTAAATATATCCATTCAATTGGGATGACTTCGAAAACCGTTACGGCTTATTTGCAATTGGATGAGTTTGATAATCTAGTGAACTGGGGAGGACAGCCCCAACAGTTGGGAGTGTCAGATTTGACTATTGGACAACCCGTCACTGAACAATTATTTTTTTTGGAAGGCATGTTGCCAATCCCTAGTAATCTCATGTTGCGTTTTGTAAGTTTAAGTGAACAATACTATGCACATGTACATATCATACCTTATGAGGAAGGTACTTATGTATTATTATTTGATGCCACTTTGGAATATGAACGACAACAAAAAATGCTCCAACAAGTTAACGAATCCAAACTATTGGCTTATCACAAAAATCAATTATTATGTGCAATGGAAGACAGATATTCCAATTCAGTTCAAAGCACAGTAGAACCTTTAAAAAACAATGCACCCAATCGTACTAAGCATATTAGTGGAATTGTTAGATATATTTGTAACTTCTTGACATTTAATAAATTTAGATATAAGTGAATTTGTGCTAAAGATGATGGAACGGAGTCCCTCTTGAGCTATGATTCAAATGATTGTTTGAATACTATGGTTTGAATAGTATGATTTTAGGTTTTATACCATTCATTATCATGTAATCATTAAATCATATTTCAAAATTCATCAGTTAATGTAATCATTAAATCATAGTTCAGAATTTTGATTAGTGAAATCAAAGTGCGTAACATCAGCCATATTTATTATAATAAACAAGTTTTCAAAAAAACCATTATAATGTTGATTTAGAATGTGGGCGGGTGAACAAAATTACCTTTCCAGTCTACTATTTCAACTTGAGTCAGAGCATTTAATAACCGGAGAAAAACTAGTGGTACAAAAAAAGATTTGCATGATTGGAGATTTCTCAGTGGGAAAAACTAGCTTAGTAGGTCGTTTTGTACGTCAATCCTTTTCGGAAAAATACCTAACGACAGTGGGTGTAAAAATAGATACTAAACTGGTGAAGTTATCGGACGAATGTGAAGTTAAGCTCATCTTATGGGACATTGCCGGTAACGATGCCCTTACTACAACAACGGTTTCTTACCTGCGCGGAGCGGCTGGTTTTTTGCTGATAGTTGATGGAACACGCTTACCCACTTGGCATAATGCTTTGAACCTACATAAGGCAGTCACGGCGCAAGTTGGTAAAAAACCCTTTGTCATGTTGCTCAATAAAAACGATTTGCAGGAGCAATGGGAAATCGATCAAACACTTATTGATGAAAAAACACAAAAAGGTTGGAAGTTACTATCTACCAGTGCCAAAACCGGCTTAAATGTTGAGAAAGCTTTTCATTCACTCGCAACCCAAATGGTAACAAAATAGCCTTAGTTTAAAAAAACTGGGGCTCTGATTAATTCACTATTCACAATTCACAATTATACAGTTCCCCAGATTAGGAGAAAAAATCAATGGCTACAATTCCTTTAAGTGTCGTCAAATATATCCGCTCAGTCTGGATGGCGGAAATGATTCTAGCCTATCTGCAAATTGATGAGCAAGGCAACTTGGTAAAATGGGGAGGACATCCGCGTCATTACGGTTTGTCAAACTTAACCGCTGGACAACCAGTGGTTGAACAAGTGAACTTTCTTGAAGGTATGTTGACTATCCCTCATAGCCATGTGTTGGAATTTGTGCGGGTTGGGGAAGGACGCTGTGCACATGTGCATATTATACCCCTTGATAATGGCACTTATGTGTTGATGCTTGATGCTACTGGTGAACATGATCGACAGCAAAAAATGCAACAACAGCTAAATGAGTTGAGCATTTTGACTTATCGGCAAAGCCAATTACTCCAAGAATTAGAAGCAGCCCGCCAAGCTTTGCGGGAAGAAAAAGACCAGCTAGGACAAGCAAGCGAACTCAAAAGTCAATTTATTACCACGCTGTCGCATGAGTTACGCACACCATTAACCTCTATTGTTGGTTATGCCAAATTACTTGATGAAGCTAAACAGGCTGATAGTCGTTCCGCAAATTATTTAACCACCGTTAAAAACAATGCTAATCATTTGTTATTGCTGATCGATAATGTTCTTGAACAAACCACGCTTGAAGCTGGGCAGACAGTGTTACAGTCTAGCCGTTGTGATATAAAACAACTGTTGACTGATTTAAAGTCCTTATTTTTTCCCAATGCTAAAGAAAAAAAATTGGTATTTAATATTGAGATGCAGCCCAACTTGCCAACACAAGTAACAATTGATGAATTGCGCTTTCGGCAAGTATTAATAAATCTCATCACTAATGCCTTCAAGTTTACTTCGAGCGGCTTTGTGCGAGTTATCGTTGGTTGGCAAGCAGAACGTCTAGAATTTTCGGTGGCTGATAGTGGCTCTGGTGTTTCCCCAGAAGCCCAGCCAAAAATCTTTACCGCTTTTCACCGTGAACATACTAATAATGCTACTCCCGGAACCGGATTAGGATTGGCAATTAGCTATCATTTAGTTACGTTAATGGGCGGAAATCTAGACGTTGAATCATCACCCGGGCATGGTTCGGTATTTTATGGCTTTATACAAGCCCCCATTACTGATAGTTTGTCACTGCACGATGGTGAAAGCGTGTTACCACACACTAGTGCAACCATTTTAATCGCAGACGATAGTATAGATGTTCGTTATCTTATGGAAATCTATTTAGAAGAAGATGGTTATGCTGTAGTCGGTGCGAGTGATGGTGCGGAAGCGATTATTTTAGCCAACCAAGTTAAACCAGATTTAATCTTAATGGACATGCAAATGCCGGTAACTAATGGCTATGAAGCGGTGCAACAATTGCGAGCTGACAATTTTACTAAACCGATCATTGCGTTATCCGGTTCGAGCCTCGCTCATGATTGTAATTATGCGCTTGAGGTAGGTTGTGATCAATATATGGTTAAACCGGTTTCTCCGGACAATTTACTAAAAACGATTAAACAAGTTCTTAATAAGACTAACCATTAGCGAAGAAATAGGACACTTAGGCATGACACCGCAAAGAAAAATATGGATTGTCGATGACGAACAAAGTCAGCGAGTGCAACTTGGATCGATGTTGGTAAAAGAAGACTACGAGATTACTTTGTTAGCCAGCGGCAAAGAATTACTTGACAAACTCACTCAGACTGCACCCGATTTAATTATCCTTGATCTAATAATGTCAGGGATAGATGGTTTTGAGGCATGTCAACGCATAAAAGCAGATAGCCAATTTCAACATATTCCAATTATTTTAGTCACTGTTTTGAATAGCAAGCAGGCATTGGCACAAGGTATTGAGTTGGGAGCCGATGATTTTTTGCAAAAACCAGTTAGTAAACTTGAGCTACAAGCACGAGTGCGTTCCATGCTACGCATTAAACAGCAATATGACGCTCAGATTAGAACAATGCGTATGCGTGAAGAATTGTCGAACATGATCGTACATGACATGTCTGGCCCCATTGTTTCAGTGTTGTTACATGCAACTTTAATGGAGGAACAAATCACCGACAAAGAATTGCTCAAACATTTGGAAATGATTCGCATGGCAGCAGATCGCCTTGATTCGTTTACCAACGATATGTTGATGTTGGCAAAGATGGAACATTGTTCGTTACTCTTAAATTTAAAAGAGACTAATATTAACCAGTTAGTTTTAGATGCAGAGCAACACTTTAGCATTGTTGCTAAATCTAAAAATATTAAACTGAAGTTAGTATTACCAGAGCCATCGTTAAAAATGCCTATAGACAGTAATTTATTTCGTCGTGTTATTGCCAATTTGTTGATGAATGCTTTGCAGTATTCACCGAAAGATACAACAGTTACGTTGAGCTTAAGCACGAAGTACAGTGACGAGAATGAACCACTTTTACGCATGCAAGTGATTGATCAAGGACAAGGAATCCCGGCAGAGTATCACAACCGAATTTTTGAAAAATTTGAAGTTGTTGATTTAAAAAAGAAAGGAATTAAACAAATTGGGTTAGGCTTAACGTTTTGTAAAATGGCTGTGGATGCACACGGTGGCAAGATTTTTGTGAAACCCAATCATCCGCAAGGTTCAATGTTTGTGGTAGAGATTTGAATCACGATTCGATCCCAAACGTTGTAGGTGGGCAAAGACTTTGCCCACCCTACTTAGGCTTGTGGTTGCCCTTGGTATATTATTTTGTAGGGGCAATCCCTTGTGGTTGCCCCTAGTATATTTTGTAGGGGCAATCCCTTGTGGTTGCCCCTAGTACCGGATGGCATAAATTTCCAGACCATCTTCAGTACAAGAAATCCGATTTTTTGGAAAAATCGGATTTCTAGGTGGCCTGAAGATTTCCGCCCTCCTGCACTAGTATATTATTTCCCATCCGAAACGTTTTAACTTATTGATTAATCCCTAATTGCTTGAATAATTCACGATCATGCTCTAACGCCGGATTATCAGTTGTCAACAGTTTTTCTCCATAGAAAATTGAATTCGCCCCCGCGAGAAAACATAATGCTTGTAACTCATCGCTCATTTGAGCACGTCCGGCAGACAAACGTATATTGGAAGCCGGCATTAAAATCCGTGCCACCGCAATACAGCGCACCATATCAAATGGACTTGGCGGGACAACATCTGCTAAAGGAGTGCCGGTTACCGGCACCAACTGGTTGATTGGCACACTTTGTGGGTGATCCGGTAAATTGGCTAAAGTCAACAATAGAGCAGCCCTATCCATTAAACTTTCTCCCATACCAATAATGCCACCACAACACACCTTTAAATTTGCACGACGCACATTGGCAAGGGTATCAAGACGATCTTGATAAGTATGAGTGCGAACGATGTGATTATAATAAGTGGCTGAAGTATCAAGGTTGTGATTGTAATAATCTAAACCGGCTTCTTTTAACTGCTGTGCTTGTTCAGTATCAAGCATCCCCAAAGTCATACAAGTTTCTAACCCAAGTGTTTTAACAGCTTTTATAATCTCTAATACTTTACCAAAATCTTTCGGTTTCGGACTTCGCCATGCTGCCCCCATGCAAAACCGCGTTGCTCCATTTGCCCCCGCCTTTTGAGCCGCCGCCAGTACTGTATCCAATTCCATTAATGGTGCCGATTCTACCCCAGTTTTCGCATGCACACTTTGTGAGCAATAAGCACAATCTTCCGAACAACCACCAGCTTTAAGATTCAATAAGGTACTTAATTGCACCAGATTCGGATCAAAATAACAACGGTGAACGTATTGTGCTTTAAAAATTAGATCGTTAAGTGTAAAATCAAACAGTTTTATCACCTCTTCAATATGCCAATCATGACGTATCGGAGGTTGTTCCAATAAACTTTTTTTTTCAAGCATAATTCAATTGATTAATTTTACTTTGTCACATTTAAATTTTATCTCACACAAAGGCACAAAGTTTCAATATTATATTAGCCGTCAATCATTTCAATGAAAATAAAAGGCCTGAAATTTGCGTGACTGGGTTTGCAACCCCATCAGAAACGTCATGCCAATGCTAAGTATAATCTGACTTAGGAACGTGCATAAAATAAATTCGATAACATAAGGGCAACCATAAAGGATTGCCCCTACAAATCATCATATTATGTAGGGGCAATCCTTTATGGTTGCCCTAATTATTTCATGCACGTTCCTTAGCGTTCTTGGCGGCTTGGGGTGAGAATGAAAATAGAATCTGACAAAATAGTAATTACATTAGCAAGCCCGTTAACTTTTACTTTTCACATGACTCAGGCAAATTTACAACCGCCCCAAATTCTGTTAGTTGAAGACGACAAAATCAATCAGATGGTTGCAAAACTAACACTGGAAAAGATTGGTAATTACCAGATAGAAATTGCCAGTGATGGTCAAGAAGCCATAGATATGACAGCAAATAAACGCTATGATTTGATATTGATGGATATAAACATGCCTTTCTTAAATGGTTCTATCGCAACTCAACGTATCCGTCAACGTGAACAACAGACAAATACTCACTTACCAATCATTGGTATGACTGCCGATACTGTCACTCATGACTTACAAGCCTGTTTAGAGGTTGGTATGGATGATGTGTTAGATAAACCTCTTGTTGTGGATAGCCTAAAAAAAATATTAAACAAGTGGCTTAATAAGGATTAATAATTAAAATTTAGAAATTTAAACTCAATTTTTTGCCATCAATGGTACTTTCTATCCACGTCATAATTAATCATATAATTATTAAATCATAGTTTTGGATTTGGGTAATAAATCAGATTTTCATAAATTACAAGTTATTAGAAATTAATTTCGCCGCCAAATACTCACGATTAAAACGAGCAATGTGGCTCAAAGGAATACTTTTTGGACATTCAAAGGAGCAAGCACCGGTATTTGAACAGGCTCCAAAACCTTCCTTATCCATCTGGGCAACCATTTTTTCTACCCGCAATTGTCTTTCCACTTGGCCTTGCGGTAACAAAGCTAAGTGTGACACCTTAGCCGCGACAAAAAGCATAGCCGAAGCATTTTTACAAGCGGCAACACAAGCTCCACAACCAATACAGTCCGCCGATTCAAAGGCTTCTTCCACTTTTTCTTTGGCAATTG
>Ga0233404_10000055_pt1 | contig 24335 bp, 19 predicted proteins | sample Na_oxic_2_MG_FD_179861 | JGI IMG/M metagenome (GOLD analysis project Ga0233404, IMG submission 179861) | Seawater microbial communities from Saanich Inlet, British Columbia, Canada - Na_oxic_2_MG | ecosystem: Environmental > Aquatic > Marine > Inlet | place: Canada: British Columbia | collected...
GCGAGGCCGACTGGGTGATTGATCTTGGCCCAGGTGGAGGAAAATTGGGAGGGGATATCGTGGCTGAAGGCCCACCTAGCGAGATCGTGAAAGTGAAGAATTCGGCGACTGGCCGCTGGCTGGCTAGATATTAGATCTCGCCCCAGCAGTGGATTCTTGGCAATATTGAGTAGTCACGGATGCTAGCACTAGTGAAAAAGTGCAGATGAATAAACAAAAGACGACCTTGGAGACGCTCTATGGATGAAGATCAGGAAAATATGACAAGCATAACAGCTCAGTTAAAGACAGAAACGACATGGGGTGCATGGCTCAAAGAGCATGGATCTAAGTTGTTGTTGTTTGCTCGTCAACAGACCCGATCTCTCGCAGATGCTGAAGATGTTTTGCAGGATTCCTTAGTCAAGCTTGCCAGGAAAGTGAACGAAAACACATTCGATGGCGGACAGCAATCATGGCTTCCCTACCTCTATACTTCTATTCGCCGATGCGCGATTGATCTCGGCCGTAAGTCAGATCGACGCGGCAAACGTGAGGAAAAAGTCGAGATGGAGCGGCAACATGAAACTGGTGGTAAATTTGATCCATGGTTCGATAGTGATGCGGCGGGTGAAGAATCCAGCGCTTACCTTGAGCAAGGTTTGAAGGAACTTCCTGAAAAATTTTCTGAAGTCATTGTGATGAAGGTGTGGGGTGAACGAACCTTTGCCGAGATTGGCGAAGCACTCAATATTTCTCAAAACACGGCAGCATCGAGATACCGATATGGACTTGAGGCATTGCGAAAGCAACTTGCACAAGTGCGAAATGAGGGGAACCTTTCTCTATAATTAATTATACCGAACACAAAAGAGATACCATGGACGATGAATTACGAGTGATCGAAGATCAGCTAGAGCAGCTTTCACCAGCAGCAATGCCTGATGATATGCTAGCACGCATGGAGCAAGCGATGGAACGCTGGCATGAGAGTGTTCCCGTTGAGGAGAAAATTGTTGCATTTGAGCCAGCTCAGCAGGAGAAAGGTCGTCTACAACTTTTCAATACCTGGGCATCCGCTGCTGCTGTAGCCTTGATCGGGGCTGCGTCTTATATCGTATTTAATAGTGGCAGCACAACTGAACCAACGATGGTGAATCAAGGTGTGTTGGCGTCTGATCCAATAGCTCGGCTAGTACCGGCTGAGAACATTCAAAATATTGTACCCGCGAGTAATTCGCAATTCGATACTCATGTGAAAAGCGCATCAAAAGATGCTATCACCTACGACGCAAAGGGACGTGCTATGCGCCTTCTGCAGGTGGAGTTTGAGGATGAGGTTACGGTCCGAGGCCGTGATGGGAAAGTGTATAAAGTGAAGCAACCACGCATTGAATATTACGCGGTACCCGTTGAAATTAATTAGACAAAAAATGTGACTATGACGCTGTATTGGTTGTAATTAGTTAACGATAAGTAGTTGAATTATGAATAAGATTTTTAGTTTTACAAGCATTGCCGTATTGGCCATTTCTGGGAGTAGTTACGCGATTGAGCGACTTAGCCCCATCCAAGAACCTGAAGCCCAACCTCAGAAGCTGGAGTCTACAGCCAAAGCTTGGCTCGGAGTAGCCGGAAAACCAATCAACCCAGCATTAGCTGCGCAGATGAGCATTCCGCACGGTGTTACAGTCGAACTTGTCGACGGTAACGGTTCAGCCGCGAAGTTTGGTATCAAGAAGTTTGATGTAATTACCAAAATTGGTGATCGAGAAATCAAGGAAATGAACGACTTGCGTGCAGTAATTCGCGATGCAGAGGTTGATCAAATCTTAGATGTGGAACTCTTTAGCGCTGGTGAAAAGGTATCAAAGAAAGTGAAGCTAGATGCACGACCCGAGTATCTTCCTAAGTACCGTCCTGAGCCGGAAAAACTTAAACCAGCACAATCTCAAAACCGTGGATTGCAACTTTTACCAGATGGATTTCAGCACCTACCCGCAGCTGATCGTCAGAGGATTGAGCAAATGATGCAGAGCCAAGTCCAGCAACTTCAAAAGCACTTTGCCCAAATGGATATCCAGTTGGCGGATGTCCAGCAGATAAAGAAAAAAGTGCAAAGAATGCAGCTTGATCCAGGTAACCTTCGCATGAAGGGGCACAGCAACTATAGTGGTACTTTTACAATGATGGATGACCAGGGTAGTATTCGTCTCAAAGTCACTGATGAAGCTGGCAAGCAAGTGGAAGTGAAGGATAAAGCTGGCAAAGTTCTTTACGCCGGTCCCTACGAAACTGCAGAAGACAAGGCCGCCGTGCCCGCTGATGTGCGAGCTCGGATCGACGCCTTAGGGCTGGATTCCCAACTGCAAGGAAATGGCTTCCAGTTCCAGTTTGGCAAGTAACAGATTGCTGGGTGTTTTCTTTTTTCAGTGGCTTTTGAGTCTCAATCGTTTGCGTTCGTGTATCGACCTCACCTACCCAGCTTGTTAGTAAGCGTGCTTTAGACTTAGAGTAAAGTTGACCAGGTCCAACTACTTACAGTATCACAACTCCGGCTTCTATACGCCTTCATGGAGAGGCCCCGTACCTTTCAACTCATTTCTCGAGCGGGTGATCCTTGAGCAGCTCATCGACCTTCCAGAAGATCGAGCGCTTTGTGTTCTCGGCGCGGACTTTTTTGACTGCATCCGGGTTGATGGATGGGCCCTTGTTACCCCAGGAGTTGCGCACGTAGGTGAGCACTGCGGCGACTTCCTCATCGTTGAGGAGTTCGGCGAAGCGGGTCATAGGTGGCACGCCCTTGTCGGGGCTGTAGGTCTTGCCCTTGACGGTGATCTCACCCCACAGGCCGTGAAGCGTGAGTTTGATCAGGCGTTCGTCACTGCCTTTGAGCCATTCGCTGCCTGCGAGTGGCGGGTAGGCTGGAGCGAGTCCCTGGCCGTTAGCTTGGTGGCAAGTCACGCAGTGCGCTTCACGTGTGAAGACTTCGGCGCCTTTGACGTAGAGTTTTGCATCGGCTCTAGCGAGGTGCTTTGGAGCGGTGACCTTCGGCTTAACTGGTTCGACAGGTTCTGTTGACTGGCCTTTCGCTGGATCGGCAGGTCCCCAGAGGTGTTTTACGGTGGCAGCAGCGATGCGTGCGTGTGGCTCGGGAGAAGCGAGGACGAGCTCGAGAAGTTGCTCGTTCTTCACGTTGTGCTGTTGGTGAACCCAGAGGGCTTCCAGCAGGTGACGGGCGTGCTCTTTCTTCTTCGGATCGAGTGTCTTGACCCATTTGGCTACAGCGGCGATCACTTGCTTGCTGTCGCGTTCGCTCAGCTCGACACGAGTGCGGTGGCGCACACCATCGATCGGGTGCTCCAGGTTTTTCAGGAGAGCCGGGATGGGTTGACCATCGATAGCTACCTTCTTCTGAAGTGGCTTGTCCTTATAGATCATGCGGTAGATACGGCCGTGCTTTTTGTCGCGTTTCGGGTCGCGGATATTGTGCTGCATGTGGCCGATGATGACATTATGCCAGTCGGCAACGTAGAGGCCACCGTCTGCGCCGAAGACTGCATCTGTAGGGCGGAAGTTCTTGTCCGAGCTACGTAAGAAATCAGCTGTTGGTGTGCCCCATACTTCTCCCTGCTTGTATACGGTTTTCCCTTCCTTGTGACCATCGCGGTGAAGCTCATAGCGTTTCAGTCCGAGGTAGCCGATTGTGTTGCATACGAGGAAGTCCTGCTGAACGTCTTCTGGGAAGTTGGCGCTGGAGATGATGGCGTCAGCTGCGACTGGGCGGACTTCTTTTTTCACCAGAGGGTACATCTTGAAGCCATTGCCGTTCGGGCGGACCTGGTAGGAGCGACCGCCAGTGCCGTCATTAGCATAGTGGTAGCCCCATGAGTCGAAGCTGATGCCGTGCGGGTTCGGGCTGTTTCCGGCGTGAGTGGAAATCGTGTGGCGGCGCGGATCGAGGCGATACATCGCCGAGGAGCCGCTGTGGAGTGGAGCGCCCCATGGGTGCTCATGCGCATTGCGCAGGAAGACCCCGCTCTGCCAGTAAATGCCACCGTCAGGGCCAAAAATCAGGTTGTTAGCGGAGTGGTGGGTGTCTGCAGAACCGATGCCTTGGAATAGGACGATGCGGACGTCTGCCTTGTCGTCACCGTCGGTGTCCTTGAGGAAGAGGATGTCCGGCTGGGAAGTGACGATCACTCCGCCATTCCAGAATTCGAAGCCGAGAGGATTGTGCACTTTTGCGAACTCGATCACGCGGTCGGCTTTTCCATCGCCATTGTCATCAGGAAGGATGAGCAGGCTGTCAGACATTTCCTTGAGTGGTTCCCACTTCGGGTAGGTGCTCCAACAGGCGGCCCAGAGGCGGCCTTTCGTGTCGACTTGCATCTGCACTGGGTTGGCGAGTTGCGGGAAGCGTTTTTCGTCGGCAAAGAGATTCATTTCGTAGCCTTCCGGCACCGTGATTTTCGAAACGCCTTTTTTTCCGCTCATGTAGGTGTCGGATCCTTCCTTGGCAGAGCTGGAACTCTTGCTTCCACCTCCGACATTCGAGACCACCTTGATGGGCTTGGGCACGTTGGAGTCATCGACCTTGTGTTTCTTGCCATTTGCGGCGGCCCAGATGGCGGGGTCGCGGTTGGCAGTCATGATGTCGAGCATCGAGAGTTCATGTTCCAGAACCTCGCGGTTGGTCTGACCATCGACGAAAGTGAGCTTCGAGCGGCCACCCCAGACGTCGTTACCGTCTGTAGCGCGGTAGCGGTTATGCCAGTGCCAGTTCTTGTCGATGACTGCCTGACGAATGGGTTCGAGTGAGTCATCTGCCTTGGCAGTTTTTCCAGTGATGGCGGTGGTGATCACTCCCGCGAGTGCTTTGTTTCCCACGGCAAGTGGGTGGATGCCATTCAGAGTTAGAGGCTTTTCGCTTTGCTGGTAGAGGAGCTGGCTGGGGGTGAAGAGGTCGACGAAGGCGACCTTCTTGGCCTCAGCGACTTCGGCGATGGCTCTGGTGTAAAGCTGGAGTCTCGCGTTGTTCGCGGAACCGTCCGGCATGTTCGGATCGTTCAGGTTTTCGTGTGCGATGGGTGAGAAGAGAACGAAGCGGCTTTTTGATTCTCCGTTGAACTTGAGGGCGCGATACTTATCGATCATGCCTGAGAGGTCCTTCTTGAATCCTTCAATTCCCTTTTCGTCAGCGAAGGACTCATTGTAACCGAAGAAGACGAAGAGTACGTCGGCCTTGCAGTGAGCTAGGTATTTCTCATGCGGGGTGAAACCCTTGTTGCGGGGACGTGAGGTCACCGTATCGCCAGAGTAGGCGAGGTTACGGAAGCTCAGCTTATGGTCGGGCAGTTCCTTCTGGATCAGAGCCTCCACCCAGCCATCGTGCTGCATGCGGTCGCCGAGACCGTTGCCGATCAGGCAGACGACGTCGTCTTTTTGCAAAGGCAGCTGGGCCTGAGCGAGCGAGGTGCAGGCCAGCGAGGTGAGCACTAAGGTGCGGATTGTCTTCAGTGGATGGCGGAATGTCATGATCATTGCTAGGGATTTGCTTTTTAGGGAGAGGCGTCAGTGAACTGTCTGCCAAGGGTAAAGGGAAGAAAAAAGGTAGAATGTTGAAATCCCCGACAAAAAAAGGATTTAGAGGGCGACCGCGGAAAAGACATTCGTCGAGCCCACAAAAAGCCCGCCAATAATGGCGGGCTGGAAGGTTTGCTTTAGCTCGGGAGGAGTGCTCTACAGGGCAGCAGCCGTCTCGTTGACGAGAGTCACTGTGGTGTCCCAGTCGATGCACTTGTCGGTGATGGACTGACCGTAAGTGAGGTCTTCGAGTGGCTGTGGGAACTTTTGGTTACCTGCAACGAGGTGGGACTCGAGCATGGCACCGACTAGCTTTTTGTTGCCCGCTGCACGTTGGCGAATGATTTCACGGTAGACGCTAGGCATCTTGGTGTCGTCTTTACCGCAGTTGGCGTGTGAGGCGTCGGTCATGATGGCGTCGTTCACTCCGCTCTTGTTGAGTTTTTCAATGGCTTCGGCTACATCATCAGCACCGTAGTTAGGGCCATTTTCACCACCGCGGAGGATGATGTGACAGTCTGGGTTACCTGAAGTTGTTACAGCGGAAGCCATGCCAGTTTCAGCAACGCCGAGGAATGTCTGAGGCTTACCCGCAGCATTGACAGCATTGACTGCGGCTACTAGATCACCAGCGGTGCTGTTCTTGAAACCGAGCGGCATGGAGAGGCCCGAGGCCATTTGGCGGTGAGTCTGAGATTCTGTGGTGCGCGCACCGATGGCTGACCAAGAAATGAGGTCGGCGATGTACTGTGGAGTGATCGGGTCGAGCAGCTCAGTCGCTGTTGGGAGACCGGTATCGATGATCTGGCGGAGGAATGTGCGTGCCTGCGTGAGGCCTGCAGTGATATTGTCTGAGCCATCGAGCGCTGGGTCCATGATGAGACCTTTCCAACCGACGGTCGTGCGTGGCTTTTCAAAGTAGACGCGCATCACGATGTAGACCTTGTCCTTCACTTCTTCAGCGAGCTTAGCGAGCTTTTGCGCATATTCTAGTCCAGCTTTGGTGTCATGGATCGAGCAAGGACCTACGATGAGGAGAAATCGTTCGTCAGTTCCTTGTAAGATGTTACGGATGATTTCGCGTGAATTGGCGATGAATTCAGCTTGCTCCGAGCTACGTACAACTTCTTGCATAAGAGTTGCTGGTGTAGGGAGTGGGACGTTTTTAGTGACGTTGAGATCGCGGACCTGAGCCATAATGTAAGTAATTTATTGGATGGCGTTCATGATTTACATGTGCGCCAGTGATTGGGTAGTCTTTTTTTTATGAAAGACAAGGCGATATCTCTATTAAAGAGCCTCACAGAAGCGCACAGTGTGCCAGGGTACGAAGACGAAGTCCGAGAGCTATTTGTTGAGGAACTTGTTTCGGTGGGGGACTTGAGCTCAGATCGCATGGGCGGTGTGTATTGTGAAAGGGGAGAGGGGCCAAAGGTGTTGTTGGCTGGTCACATGGATGAGGTCGGGTTTCGCGTGCAGAATATCACGGCCGACGGTTTTATAAAATTCCTTCCGGTGGGAGGTTGGTGGGCGCACACCTTGTTGAGCCAGCGGATTGTGGTGAAGACTAGGTCTGGAGCCAAAGTGCTTGGTGTGATTGCTAGTAAACCACCGCATTTTTTGCCCGAATCTGAGCGCAGTAAGGTCATGGCTCTTGGAGCAATATTTATAGATGTTGGAGCCGCAAGTCGCGTGGAAGTGGAGCGTGATTTTGGAATCCACCTCGGAGATCCTATTGCGCCAGATACAGAATTTACTGCGATGCAAAAGCGTGATTACTATATGGCTAAAGCATTTGATAATCGAGTGGGCATGGCTTGTGCGATTCAAACAATGCAGGAACTTCGTGATGAGGAATTGCCCAATACTTTGATCGCTTGTGGGACGGTGCAGGAAGAGGTAGGCCTGCGCGGGGCTAAAGTAGCAGCCGCGAAAGTTCGTCCAGATGTGGCGATCGTATTGGAAGGTCCACCAGCAGACGATGCTCCAGGTTTTCCTAAAAGTGAGACTCAGGGGCGTTTGGGTGGAGGTGTGCAGATTCGCATGCAGGACCCGACTGCTATCATGAATCCGCGGTTGATTGAACTGGTTGTCGATACGGCTGAGCGTGAAGGCATCCGCTACCAGTTGACGATGCGCAGCAGTGGTGGGACCGATGCGGGGAGCTTTCACCAATCGAATGAAGGTGTGCCTTCTATCGTGTTAGGTACCCCTGCTAGATACATCCATTCACACAACGGGATCATCGATATCAACGATTACTTAGAAATGGTGAAACTGAGTAAAGCCTTGGTCCGTAGGTTAGACGCAGAAACAGTGGCTGGGTTGACTCAGTATCTCTAGTGTTGTAGATGTCGGCTGGACAGTGCGCTGGGAATATGTCAGCTATTTGCCGTGCTCTCATTATACGTACATGACCTCAACCCCGTGATTGTTGAAATCACGGATACTATCAAGCTTCGTTGGTACGGCTTTGCCTACTTGATGGCTTTCGTTGCTGGCTATTTTCTTTTGAAATGGTTAGCCGACAAAAAGCTATGGGTGCTTCCAGGGAAGGTAGTTGGCGACTTCATTGCCTATGCTGCTGTTTTTGGTGTGTTCCTTGGTGGGCGGATCGGCAACGTGCTAATCTATCAGCGTCAAGAGCTGATGGAGGACCCGCTGATGATTTTTAGAGTGTGGGAAGGTGGGATGGCGAGCCACGGAGGAATTCTGGGCTTGATGATCTTCACCTTTGTCTACGCGAGAAATAAAAAAGTATCATGGACAGGATTGGGCGACGGCCTCTGTGTTGTGGCACCTTTGGGGATTATGTTTGGCCGCTTGGCAAACTTCGTCAATGGTGAGCTCTACGGTCGAGTCGATAAAAGTTTCGCATGGGCGATGAAATTCCCAAATGCGCTGTGGGATCCTAATGCTATTGAGAATACCAAAAAGAACCTAGCTCAGAGTTCAGCTGCTCGCGCTGATGTGGATGGTGACTACGCTGAATACTATCAAAAATTAGATTCTGCGATCCAGGCTCAGCCAGCTGAAGGAACTCCAGAGTTTGCAAATATGATGGAGCTTTATTCTGAGCGACCTGAGGCGCTCAATACGGCGATTCGTGAGAACGCTGCGGTGAAAGAAGCCGTAACCTATTATCTGGAGCCACGCTATCCGTCACAGCTTTTTCAGGCTGCGTTAGAGGGGTTTTCACTCTTCCTTATCCTTTTCATTGTCCGCTTGAAGTTTCCAAAGCTCGCCTATGGAGTCCTGACTGGTTTGTTCTTCATTTTTTATGCAATCTTCCGAATCTCGATGGAAAAATTCCGCGAACCTGAAATTGCCAACATCAACTTCCTCGGCAGTGAATGGACGATGGGCCAATTCCTTTCCTTGTTCATGGTCCTGATCGGCCTCGTCTTCATTGTGAAAGCAAAATTCGGAGTCAAGAAGGGCAGTCTGCTGCATTGCACTCAGCAGAAATAGTGAAAATCGGCTAAGCTAAATTGGCGGGAGGATTGTGACCCGCCCGCCAATTCGAAAAAGCATTCGGAAAATTAGCTCAGAGCGGACTGAAGGTCACCGACGATGTCGTCGATGTGTTCTATCCCGATTGATAGACGGACCATGCCAGGGCTGATTCCAGCCGCAACCTGTTGTTCTTCGTTCATCTGAGAATGGGTGGTTGATGATGGGTGAATGGCGAGCGATTTGGCATCGCCTACATTGGCGAGGTGAGAGAATAGGTTAAGGTCCTCGATGAATTTTTGGCCAGCTTCGCGGCCCCCTTTGATTTCGAAGATGACAACAGAGCCACCCTTGCCGTTGAGGTATTTGAGGTTTTTTTGATACTCTGGGTCGTCATCTAGACCGGGGAAACGAACCCACTCTACATTGCTGTGTGATTGGAGGAACTTGGCGACTGCTAGGGCATTGTCGCAGTGCCTGTCCATGCGGAGAGGCAGGGTTTCGATACCTTGGAGAATCATCCATGAGTTATCTGGCGCAATACAGGCACCGAGGTTTCTCAATGGGACGGTACGCATGCGAAGGATGAAGGCAAGTGGCGCTAGAGGCTCCGGAAGATCATGACCCCAACGCAGTCCGTGGTAGGAATCATCTGGCGTGTCATAGAGCGGGTGCTTGCCTGCTGCCCAGTTGAATTTCCCTGAATCGATGACAATACCGCCGATGGATGTGCCGTGGCCGCCGAGCCATTTAGTAAGTGAATGAATGACAATGTCGGCTCCGTGTTCGAATGGACGGCAGAGGTGTGGGGTGGTGAATGTGGAGTCCGCAATCAGTGGAATACCCGCTGCATGCGCTATGTCAGCGACCGCCTGAATGTCGGTGACTTCAGAGGCTGGGTTAGAGATTGTTTCGATAAAGACTCCGCGGGTTTTGTCGTCGATCGCTGCAGCAACTTCTTCGAGGTTGTTAGGGTCGACAAAGCGTACCTCTATTCCGAGCGTTGGAAGGATGTTGTTAAACTGAGTGTAGGTGCCGCCGTAGAGGTTGTTGGCCGAGACTATGTTGTCACCAGCCTGGGCAATATTGATAATGGTATAGAAAATTGCTGAGGTGCCGGAGGCTAGGGCTAGGCCTCCCATTTCTGGCGCTCCTTCTAACAACGCGACTCTTTTTTCTAACACCTCTGTGGTGGGGTTTTGAAGACGGGTGTAGATGTAGCCTAGTTCTTTGAGAGCGAAGAGGTTGGTGGCGTGTTCCGCCGAATCGAAAACATAGGAGGCTGTGCGATAGAGTGGCACAGCGCGCGCATTCGTTGTTGGATCTGGTTGTTGGCCACCGTGGAGGCAAAGTGTTTCTAGTTTCATAGTTTCTAAGGCATAAATGATAATGACGCAGGTGCGTAGTCTAAAGTTCAGTATTTACTGGGCAAATATGTCAGAGCCGTACTGAGCGATGAGAGAGGTCGCAACTTTTCGGTGGGAAGTTTGTTTATAGAGTATGATGAAGACGTTTTTTACAATAGGAACGAGCCTAGCATTGTGCGGGCTAGTTTCAGCTCAAGGGCCGCGTCCGGAACAACTGGGAGCAATTTCCCAGCCGGTTGGTGAGCAAGGAGTGATGTGGTACACCACATGGAATACTGGATTAGAGGAAGCTATGCGGAGCAATCGACCGATCTTTTTTTACGCGGCGGCAGCGCAATGTGGAGATGTTTCGGGCACCTTCTGACCAGGCTATAAAGGAACTGAGATCAGTTTGCTCTCACAAAAAGACTTTATTGAAGCCTCGAAACAATTCGTATGCATTCGACTCGAAACCTACGAAAGTAAGGAAACTCAAGATCGTATCCGCGATCTATTGGGTGGCACGATGCAGAATACGGCATTTGTCGTTTATGCTCCCGACGGCAAGACCAAGCTGACCAGATCTCAGCGCAACCCGCAGTTTATACTAGGTGGGCGTGGGTCTAAAGATAGAGCACCGGTGATCGATGAAATGGAGAGAATTGCGGATAAATACAAAGCCAAAGGTTCCTCTAACCAAGCGGTCTTGCAGGACTTTGACAGTTTTAAACAATCCTTAAATATCGCTTCAGCTGACCAACGTCTATTAGTTTTTACGGTGTCTCCTCAGAGTAAAATGGCGCACGTAAAAAAGACCTTGCGGACGGTATTTAACAATCCCAGCGTGAGTGGGAGATTTCATTTTGATGTAGCCGGAAAGAATGATGTGAAGTGGGCCGAATCTCTGAAAAATGTGACTGCTAAAACAGGGGTTTTCATTATCAGATCGGAGGAGTTCGGTCAGAGTGGGATAGTCGTGAAGGCCTTGCCTCTGGATGTGTCTTCTGACGACCTCACAACCGATTTACTAGCAATAAATAAGAAGTTCTCAGAGTTTGAGAAAAGAAAGGACTACGGAAAGCATGTCAATCAAGGCCGCCGTGAGGGAGTGAAGTTTGAGAATAATATCCAACAGGGGGAAGACCGCGATGGGGACGGAAAAATAGATGAGCGAACACCGGGTCAAGGGCGCAGAGGAGACAGATCACCCCGTGGTGGTGGAAGATTCCTGAAAGACTAGTATGGAGCCAGAGCTTGTTTTTACATCTTTCAGCTGACAATTATTGGTCATTTGGGGGATTTCTATTTGCAGAGCTCAGCTTCTTGCTAAAGTGCTGGCTATGAAACTGAAATCGATTGTTAGTTCACTGCTTTCTCTAGTCTGTGCCGGCTTTGCATCTGCAGCCCCTTTAGCTGTGGGGGCTAACGCACCTAAACTTATAGCAAAAGACCAAGATGGTAAGGATGTCGATCTTGGTGCTAAGTTTGCTAGTGGATTGACTCTCGTATATTTTTACCCAAAGGCGGACACACCAGGTTGCACAAAGCAGGCCTGCAATCTGCGAGATGCGTTTGAAGATGTCAAAGCCGCAGGGATCGAGGTGATTGGGGTGTCTGGTGACAAGCCAGCCCAACAAAAAGCTTTCGCGACGAAATATAAACTGCCATTCACCTTGATTGCGGATACGGACACTAAGGTGATGAAGGCGTTTGGTGTGCCAGCTAGGGTTAGGAAGTTTGCTGCACGACAAAGCTTCCTGGTCAAAGATGGAAAGGTGATCTGGGTGGACCTCAAAGCCACTCCAACCTCACAATCTCAGGATGCGATAGCAGCTGCAAAAGCGGCAAAGTGATGACAAACGCAACCCTGTAAGTAGAGCGAATGATGACTGGCGGATTATGGGTGTTGCTGCCTGCTGTGGTAGCTTTGGTGACAATAGTGTGGACGAGGAAAGCTGCCATTTCTCTGTTTGCCGCTGTGGTGGTGGGAGTGTTGATGTTACACGGAGGAGATCCTATAGTTTCTTCGAAAGCACTCTTTGTGGACTATTTATTCCCAGCGCTTTCGGGACCTTGGCACATGGGGCCGATTGTGTTCACTCTGGTGCTCGGAAGTTTTGCGCACGTGTTAGAGCGATCTGGTGGATTTAGTGTGATGCTCGGGGCTTGGCTGAATAAGCCCAGTGCTGATATTCAAAGACGTAGTTTACTTAGCGTCTACGGGCTGGGTTTAGTGTGTTTTTTTGACGGATTGGCGAATGCCATATTGGTGGGAAGGGTGGCTCGGCCAGTGACGGATAGACTGAAAATTTCTCGTCAACTACTAGCCTATATTGTCGATTCGACTAGCTCAGCAGTTGCCTGCATTGCCTTTATTTCCACCTGGATTGCGACCCAGTTGTCGTTGATTCAGGAGGGCATCAATGGGAGCGGGGTAGATGTCGGGGCGGTGGAACTCTACATTTATTCGATCCCAGCAAATCCCTATTGTTGGATGGTGTTGTGGCTTTTGTTGCTCGTGATTTGGAGGTCTTGGTGGATCGGTCCGATGAAGCATTACCAATCTGAAAGGCAGAGCGCTGAGGAGGAGCCCGCGAGCGAGGAGCTAGATAAAGATTCCACCTCTCGCACGGTGGTGATTCCTCTGCTTTCCATTTTACTCGCTGTTCCTAGTATGATTTACCTGTGGCAGGATGGGGCTGAACGGTCGTGGGGAAATGCATTCTCAAGCAGTAGTGTCCCTCAGGCTATGGTAGCAGGAGGATTTATCTCACTATTGATTGCTTGCTTATTCTTTCCTTCCTCACGGAAAAAAGAGCTTCCCAAATATCTAGCAGAGGGAGCTGCCGGGATGTTACCCGCATTAGTTATTCTGGTGTTAGCTTGGTCGCTGGGCTCTGTGTTTAAAGATCTCCAAGTAGCGCAGTTGATTACTAGTTTGTTAGGTGGTCAATTGAGCCTCGCTTGGTTGCCATTTGTAGTTTTCCTAATCGGGGCTCTGACCTCTTTCATGACTGGATCTTCCTGGGGGACTATGGGGATACTCATGCCCTTGGCCTTGCCGATAGCTGTCGAGATGGGGTCGGAATTACCTGCTGAAAACCTGCTAGTAATTTTGCCAGTTCTGATTGGTGCAGTGTTCGGTGGAGCTGTCTTTGGTGACAACTGTAGCCCCTTTTCAGATACGACGATTGTCACCTCCTTAGCGACTGGTTGCAGCCCGAGTTCGCATGTAAGTACGCAGCTGCCCTATGCGTTGATAGCGGCAGTGGCGGCGACCTTTGGCTATGCTTTGATGGCGATTGGTGTGACCGCTTGGGCTGCCACACTCACACTTGCGGTGGTATTAGCTGTAGGTGTTTTGTGGGGGACGAAGGATCAAACAAGGTAATCTGGGGCGCGGGGATGTGAGTAAAAAGTAGAGAACCAAGTTTACTGATATAGCTAAGCAACTGGCTGACTAAATACCTCCGCTGCGAAGGCTAGCCCATGGTTCTTGCTGGGAAACATCGGTTGAGAGCTCAGCTTTCGCGTACTTGTTATTAAAGACCGCGAGTATTTGAGCTGTGTCGTCACCGATATTGAAAGACCCGTGTACTTTGCCATGGCCCACATAAATCACATCGCCAGTGGTGCAGATCTTTTTCTCAGAGCCTACCCATTGCTCGATTGTGCCGCTAAGAACGTAGAGGAATTCCTCACGGTCTGTGTGGAGGTGGAAATCGTGGCCGGTTCCGGGCTTGAGGGTTCCTCTGACAAAGATGAGGTCCTCGGTTGGCGCTCCAACATCTGACTTTGGGTGAGAAAAAAATTCATTCAGACCCATCGGTACAGATTCGGAGAGGATATCGCTTTCGGATAGAAACATAAAATCAAGTTACGGAATTGTTCGCTTAGGATACAATACTAATTCGGTTATTGCGCTTAGCTGGCCGTCGTTGAGGCTGGTAGCATATTTGATTTGATTCGGGCTTCCCAGACGTAGCGGCGGAAAAGTACCTTTACTGCAGCAGTCATAGGTACCGCGAGGATGGCACCGAGAAATCCGCCCAAGAGTAACGACCAAAAGAGCATAGAAAATATCACGGTCATGGGGTGTAGCCCCACAGAGTCACCTACTATTTTGGGAGCCGTCGCGAGTGAGTTGATCTGCTGGACAATGAGGAAAATGGCAATCACCGCAATCACATAGGACCATGGATTTGTCCCTAACATCCATTCGAGACCGTCTCTGTTTTCAGCAGCATTGAAGTGGACATAGGCGATGATACACGAGGGAATGAGGCAGAGAATATTCCCAATGTAGGGAATGACACCCAGCACAGCCATCGCGACTCCAATGACGAGGGCGTAGGGGAGACCAAAGATAAAGAGCGCGATGCCGACTAAAATACCATCGATAAAGGCAACTAGCATCTGACCTCGGAAGAACGAGATTAAGTAGCCATTGATCTCTTGCAAGCTGTCGACCACCTCATTTTTAAAGGATGAGGCGCGTAGAGGCACATACTCGTGCCAATGTCCTTTGATGGCGGCAGACTCCTTTAAAAAGTAATAGAGATAGATCGGAACCATAGCCAATCCAACGACCAAGCCCAAGGACGCGAGAATTGTAGAGGTTCCTGTGGTTATAAATTTTCCAGCGTAGCGAGCAATTTGCTCGAAATGTGAAGTTAGTTGATAGGCGACATTCGTGTCGCTGAAGCTGACAGTATCTCCAGTCGATTCATCGAGAGGCTCTATTGTAGGAGTTACTTCAGGATCCTCGTATTTAGCGAGTGCCCAATTGGCAGCGGGTTTGATCCAAGGAGTTTCACCTAGCTCGGAAATTGTTTTTGTGATATTTTGACCGAGTTGACTTTCTCCATTATCGGTTTTGGCTGTGAAGAGGTCCTTCGCCTGCGATACGATGGGTGGGACTACCACAAATCCCATGACAACAATAGCAATGAGAAAGGTGGTGAATACGGTGATGACAGATTTTAGCCGGTTTAGCCCCTTGCGTTGTAGCCAGCAGACAAAAGGATCTAATAGATAGGCAACGATCCCTGAAACGGCTATCGGGATGAGTACTGGCTGTAGATAGCCTAACACTTGACTTCCGAGCCATATGAAGCTCACTAACAAAAAGCCAATGGTGAAAATACCAATGCCTGTGAGAGCGCGCCAGAGCGTCTTCTTTTGAAATTGTGTGGGGTAACTTGGATCCATCTCAGGAAAACTAAACCCAAGTAATCTCCTATGGCGATTGCAAAATTTGCGAACAATTGGAACACCTAGCTGAACTCAACTCTTGTTGGTCGGGGAGCTAACAAATCAAGGCATCGTTTGCATCGATGACCGTGATTGCATCTTCCTTCTTAAACATCTTGGCAAAAGTGCTGCCCATATTAGCAGCTTCGAGCAAGGTTTGTGTGGTTGCGACGTCGGAAACGTTTCCGTTGTCGTCATATTGGACCCGGTAAGGGGGGCAATACTTCTCAAAGGCGGCGTCGCTGCGGCCGATAGAAAATGTGTATTCAACCTCGGGGAAATGCTTCTCAAACAGGCTCTTCAGTTCTTTCTGGATCAGTAGTGGAACTACTTCATGAAAGTTGAACTCGTTCGCAATTTCATCTTCGAGTCCATCTATAGAAAGGGTAAAGGTGAAATCTGAGGGGTCAGCAACAATGCTGATTTCGATGGTCTTGTGGTGGTATTCGAAGTTGAGACGAACACCGACATTGTAGAGTTTCTCATCCAGTGGGGATTCACAATCCATCAATATGATATCCATTGTGTAGCCACTGTTTTGAATAGCTCGCGCAAGCTTTGAAAACACGGGGACAATAATATCATCCGTGATTCGCTCCATTTCATCACAACCAAGAATGAAATTCTGACGCGCCCAAATTTGGCTATCCTCTTCCTTCGCTGCCTTTACGGCCTCGATGTCGGCATTTTTTTCAGCTGAAATTTCTTGCTGCATGAATAAATTTGAATACTATAGAGCGCGTTTTGATTTAGAGAATCAAGAAACTAGCAAGAATTTAGCAACATACCATATAATTTTAAGATTTCTTAAATATGTGGGGTTACGCTAGATAAACTACTGTTTGATTGAGGGTTTGTCTTGCTAATAGAGCCCGATACAAGCAACTTGTAACTCTAAATGCTGCAACCCCAGCTATTTCTACGAACTTCATTATTTTTAGGAAAAGTTAGCAAAATATCACAATAGACTGGAATTTTTTTAAAAAAAACTCAAATATAAACCCATCAGTCGCTAACAAACCAACCTAATACTAATGACCACAGCCGAAAAAATTCCCGAATTTGCTGATTTGTATCTACGACCATCTGAGAAAGAAGTGGAGGATCAGCGAGCGCGCTACCGCCAAGCGGTGCGTATCGGCTTTGTGGAGATGGAAAGAATTACTGAAGGGGTGGTGATTCCAGAGTTTGAAAAGGTGGGAGCCATTTTGATGGATGCCGGCTACGATGTGGAAGTTGTCGTTTTTGATACGGAATCGAATGTGTGCGATGATCTATTTGTCTGTGGTGCGGGTCTTCGAATCTCACGTGGGCATATGCACAGTGCTATTGTTTACACAGGTGACCCCTATCGTTTTGAGTTTACCTTACAGACGCATAATTACGTAGGAACTGTGACCGAAGTGGATGTGGCATACCACAAATTGACTCCAGTTTGGTTTCACCGAAACGTATTGAGTTTTTTAGCGGCTTCTTTTCCCGAAGTAGATTTCAGTGATTTTGCGGAGGCCGAGGATGACCAATGGCTCGTGATGGAAGGGCCATTTACCGTCAAGTTAGAAGGCGAAAGTGGAGATTACAAAACTGTGGCAGAGGCTGAGACCATTGAAGAAGCTATGAAAATGGCTTCCATGTTCTGCACTGCATTTAAGTCTGAGGACAGGTTAGTTCTAGAAGATCGAATGGGCCGAAAGGTCTGCTAACAATCTCACAATTGTGGACTGGCAAGAACGCTACCTTAGCGGTGATACTCCATGGGATAAGGGAGCATCAGCGCCTTCTTTGCTCCCGCTAATCGAGGAGAAACCTGAGCTTTTTGCTGATAGTAGAGTCTTTGTTCCTGGATGTGGAACCGGTCATGATGCCAAATATTTAGCTAAATACGGCCTAGATGTGGTCGGTGGAGATATCGCTCCCTTAGCTATTGCACGAGCAAAAGAGGAGAATCCTCATGCTGTTGACTTTAGAGAACTCGATATTTTAAAAATCCCTGAGTCCTTGGTTGGGAGTTTTGACATGGTCTGGGAGCATACCTGTTTTTGCGCATTAGATCCGACGCTTCGAGCTGACTATGTGGCAGCCATGTGGAAGCTTCTGAGGCCTAATGGATTAGTATTAGGGGTTTTCTTCACCAATCCAGATGTGATTCCAAATGAAGGGCCGCCCTACAAGACGAGTCGCAAAGAATTACGTGAAATCTTTAGCTCCCATTTTTCGTTGGAGTGGGTGGCTGAGCCGAAGGCTTTCTATCAGGGGCGAGAAGGCCGTGAGCATCTTATGCTATTTAAGAGGCTCTGATTCTGGAGTCCAAATTTCCAGACTGAGTAAGTTTGGAGAACTATTGCAAATTCTCTCGCTTCTTATACTTGCCGTCAGAGTTAGATTTGCGCAGAGTGCGTAGTAACAACTCAATTGTTCTATGTTTAAAAGAATCGGAAACCTCATCAAAGGCTTTATTGGCCTATTCGTCGGCGGCCTTGAAAAGCGCAGCCCGGAAGCATTGTTAGACGTGGAGAAAGAAAATCTCCGTAAACAGATAGCTCAGTTCAACCAAGGACTGGCGACGCACGCGGGCTTGGTGGAAAAACTGATCTCACAGGTCAAAAAACTCGATAGAGAGGAAAACGACTTGCGCTCAAAAACTGCTGCCCATCTCAAAGCTGGCAACCGTCAGCTCGCTGGTGACTTCGCTCTCAAGCTCAAAAAAGTCGACGCTACCCACGATGAGTTAAAAGACCAGCTTGTAGATGCTGAAAAGCATTATAAAGAACTTCTTCGTGCGCGCGACGTGTCTGTGAAAGAAGCGCGTGACAAGATACAAGAACTTCGTCGAGGAATTGACGACATGAAAGTCAAGAAGGCTATGGCTGAACTCAATGAAATGGCTTCAGGCATGATCTCAGAAATTGGTGGGTCTGGGGACAACCTCAACCGACTCGAAGAAATCGTAGAAGAAGAGCGTACCAAAGCCGCCGGGCGTGCTCGTGTCGCTAAGGACAGCATGGATCTATCTGATATCAACATGAAGCAGGAAGAACAAGACGCTCTCGCTGAAATGGCTCTTGCCGATTTTGCAGCAGCGGAAGGTATCGAGATTGAAAAGACTGACAATCAAGCTCCACCAAAGAGCGATGCCCAGTCTGCTAGCTCTCAGAGCACAATGGGGCCAGGCGTTTCTCAATAAAATAACTTCACACCCAAAAATCGGCCATAGGACATTTCGTCCTATGGCCGTTTTGGTTGAAGCTGTAGGCTCTTTCTACTCACTCTTTTCAGGGAGTTCGCCAATGATCTTGAGCTGCAGGCCGATATGATCGTTCACGAGGTGACCAGCGAGACGTGAGAAGAATTTCCCTGATCCATAGCGCATGCCCCAGTGGGTGCGGTCGAGACTCATGTAAGCTTGGGCAGCGGGTCGAAGATCGTCAGTGACGCCAGTCGCGGCAAACAGGCTGATGGGCTTAGTTTGCCCTCTCATTGTTAGATCTCCTTCAACTTGTAAATTCAGAGATCCGTCATTGAGTTCACCTTGAACTTCTGAGCCCGTGAGTTGGAACTTCCCGGTAGGAAACCTATCGGTGTAGAAGAAGTCGTCGCTTTCTAGGTGCTGAATAAGAATGTCGTGCATTTCAGAGTCTGCTAGATCCGAGCAGGTGATACTTTTGAAATCGATTGTGAGCTCTAGGTCGACGAGTCTACCTGCTTGTATTTCGAGATGGCCTGAGGCTATGGCAAGCTCTCCGGAGTGTGAATTGATAAGGTTTTTACCGGTCCACTGAATACATGATTCTTGCGTGTCTATAAGGTAGTGGCCATCGGCTAACTTAGCTGGCTCTGGCTGTAGGCTGAGACCGCTCTCCCGCGGATGCCCATTGTCATTCCAGCCAGCGAAGCCAGAAGTCATGTCGTAGATTCTGTCGTAGCCCAGTCGGATCAGTTTCTGGGCGGCCTCTGTGGACTCGAGACTACCTTTCTGGCTACCATAGACGCAGATAGGTGTGAGCAGATCAGGAACAAGTTCTGCCATTTTATTAGAAAACTGAACGTCAAAAACGGGATTGTTGATCGCGTTCGGGATGCGCTTAAAGTCGTAGTCATCGGCTAGCCTAACATCTATAATAACTAATGAGGAAACTGAGGACATTAGCGAGTTGAGCTCGTCTGGGTGGATCGGGTTAGCTGGCATGATTTATAAGGTAAATAGTGGTTAGGGAGTCTGACACACTCAGCATAGTTCACTAAAAATAGATATTCTGCGAGACATAAAGCGGTCTATTCTGCCTTTAGAATCCACAAAAAACGCCCATAGGACGAGAATGTCCTATGGGCGTCTTGGGTAAATGCGTAAAACTGATTACGAGCTTTGTCCTGTGAGTTCCGCAGTGGCTTGCTCTAGGCCTTTTTCTTCGATGGCAGCTTCAGTGAAACCGTTGTCTTCAGCGTACTTGCGCACGTCTGCTGTGATTTTCATCGAGCAGAATGTCGGTCCACACATGGAGCAGAAGTGAGCAGTCTTCGCGCCTTCAGCTGGCAGAGTCTCATCGTGGTAGTCGATGGCGCGAGCTGGGTCGAGTCCTAGAGCGAACTGGTCGCGCCAGCGGAACTCGAAGCGCGCCTTGGAGATCGCGTTGTCGCGCTCCTGAGCCGCTGGGTGACCCTTTGCTAGATCGGCAGCGTGGGCTGCAATCTTGTAAGTGATGACACCTTCACGCACGTCGTCGCGGTTAGGCAGACCGAGGTGCTCCTTAGGAGTCACGTAGCAAAGCATTGCACAGCCGTACCAACCGATGTTAGCAGCGCCGATGCCGGAAGTGATGTGGTCGTAACCTGGAGCGATGTCAGTAGTGAGGGGCCCAAGCGTGTAGAACGGAGCCTCGTGGCACCACTCGATCTGCTTCTGCATGTTTTCCTGAATGAGGTGAAGAGGAACGTGGCCTGGGCCTTCGTTCATCACCTGGCAACCTTTTGCCCATGCACGCGTTGTGAGTTCACCTTGAATTTCAAGCTCAGCAAGCTGGGCGTAGTCGTTGGCGTCTGCAATAGAACCAGGACGGAGGCCGTCACCGATAGAGAAGGAAACATCGTACGCTGCACAGATGTCACAGATCTCGTCCCAATGCGTGTAGAGGAAACTTTCCTTTTGGTGAGCTAGACACCACTTAGCCATGATGGAGCCACCACGGGAAACGATACCCGTCATGCGGCGAGCTGTGTGTGGCACGAAGCGCAGAAGCACTGCTGCGTGGATGGTGAAGTAGTCGACACCTTGCTCAGCTTGCTCGATGAGTGTGTCGCGGTAGAGTTCCCAAGTGAGTTCTTCGATCTTGCCGTTCACTTTCTCAAGCGCCTGGTAGATTGGAACTGTGCCAATCGGAACTGGTGAGTTGCGTAGAATCCACTCGCGTGTCGCGTGGATGTTCTTTCCTGTAGAAAGGTCCATCACGTTGTCTGCGCCCCACTTTGTAGCCCACTGCATTTTCTCGACTTCTTCGTCGATGGTTGAAGCGACAGCAGAGTTGCCGATGTTAGCGTTGATTTTCACCAAGAAATTACGACCAATAATCATTGGCTCGTTCTCAGGGTGGTTGATGTTAGATGGGATGATAGCACGGCCGCGAGCCACTTCAGAGCGTACGAACTCTGGAGTGATCATTGCTGGAAGTGCTGCTCCGAAGGACTGACCAGGGTGCTGGTGGTCCATGCGGTTACGGGAAACTTGCTTGAACGGGTCGATGTCTGAAGGACGTGGCATCTCGTAGCCTTCTGGAGTCGTGCAGAGTTGCTTGATGCGGTCAGATGCGTCAGCTGGAAGGTCTTTGAGATTTGGGTACTTATCGGAAATTGTTTTGAACTCTTCCTTGCGACCGAGGTTTTCACGGATCGCTATGTATTCCATCTCTTTAGTGATGATGCCTTGTTCAGCATACCATTTTTGAGTCACGGGATGACCCGCTGAAGCTCGGAGCGGCTTGCGCTTGAGACCAGGGTAAACCTTAAGCTTGTTCTTAGTCGCCTTGCCTTCGTTGTATTTCTCAGCATGCTTGTCAGAGAGATATCCGTTGTCGGAAGAGGTTACTTCACGACCATCGTATTCTTCCACATCACCACGATCGAGGATCCATTGGCGACGAAGCGCGGGGAGACCTTCTGTGACATTACCTTTGAATTCTGGGTCTCCCCATGGTCCTGAGCAATCGTAGACGCGGATCGGTGGGTTTTCCTCAATACGGCCATTTGGGTGCTCGGTGTCGGAGAGACGGATCTCGCGCATGGCGACTTTTACGTCTGGGTGGATATCGCCCTCTACATAGATGCGGGTCGAGTTTGGGAAAATCGTAGGATCTTTCTCGAGCGCCGCCAACTCTTCAGAGTTGTCGATGTCTTCAATAAAGTTGCCGGTGTAGTCGGCGCGGGCTGAGGAGTTCTCAGGCGTTGGTGTTGAGTTGTCTGGTGAAATCATGGATGAAGTGTGCTGTTGTAAGTGAGGTGTGTGAAGATGTTAGTTGCTGATAGTGAAAGGTTTTTCGGAAATAAAAAACCTGTCGGCTGAGGGCGGACAGGTTTGGCGGATTTCGGATGATAGAAATGCGACTCCCTTCGCCGGTGTTAGCCGTGGCAGGTTCGAAGGGTCACGCGCGCTACTGCGCATTCTCAGCCTCGTCGGCTCCCCTGTCTGGGTGGCACCCTAGTTGGATGGGGACAGGATGCAAGCGGAAGATTTTTTCGCAGACTGCTGTCGATCGTTTAGAAAGCTGTCTATTGTGTGGACGAAGGTGGTTTTTTTTTTGAATAGTGAATGAAATGTGTAATCCTCACGTAGAAAGAAATACTGGAATCACTAAAAAATGACCAACGCCAACCCTATATTCGCCGCCATCATCGTTCTAACGGCTAGTTTTCTTTCAGCTGAAGACTCAAAAATCGCAGAACAAAGGGGGGGCGGCGTGCGCATGGAGGTGAAGACTGAGCACGCTGAAGACCTCCGAGTCACTAAGCGTATCGCTCTCGCGGTCGCAGAGGGGGAGTCCCCAACGGCACTTCTCGCGCCAGCCCAATTTACCGCAACTTGGGAAGGTCAACTTAATATTGAAAAGCGCAGCCGCGTGTATTTCTCGTTTGAGGGAATCGGGGCGGCAGAGCTTTTTATCGACGGCGAGCCAGCACTCAAAGAAGACTCAAATCTGGGAAGCTCCGAATCCAAACGCCTTCGCCTCAACTCTGGTTTGGTTCCTGTCAAAGTAGTTTACACTAGCCCAGAGAATGGAGCAGGACATTTTCGATTGATCTGGCGTGGCCGCGATTTTGGAAAAGAGCCAGTTCCCGCTTCTCTCTTGTTCCACGAAAACGATGAAAAACTCTCCCAAGCAACTCTCGTGCGCAGGGGGCGAACGCTTTTTGCTGAACTCAAATGCGCACAATGTCACGATAGTGAGAAAGGCATGCCAGAAGTCAGTGAAATGGCACCCTCATTGGCGGGAGTTGGAAGCAGGCTCGATGAAGCTTGGATGGAGGCGTGGGTGAAAGATCCCAAAAGTCTCAGAGCACACGCTCGCATGCCCAAAGTTCTAGCGAACAACGACGATGCAAAACACATCGCAGCCTATCTCAAAACCCTCACGGAGATTGCACCCAAAGTGATCGCTGGCGATAAAGCCGCAGGAGCAAAGAAGTTCCACGATCTAGGTTGCATTGCCTGTCACCGCTCTGAGTCGGATCAAGACGAGGCGAAATGGAACCACGCACCGATTGACCTTTTCAATGCCAGCCATAAATACTCAGACGGAGCGCTGGTAGCCTTCCTCAAGCAGCCGGGCAAAAACCACAGTTCGACCCGGATGCCAGAATTTGGCTTGGATGACAAAGACGCTGCAGATCTCGCCAGCTTTGTGCGCAGTCTAACGGTAAAGAAAGCGCAGATATCAGAAAAAGGGGACGCGTCCAAAGGCAAGGCCCTAGTAGCCAGCAACCACTGCGCGCAATGTCACGAGGGAGTAGGGGAATCCGCCGCCAGCTACCCGCCACTCGCTCATCTCTCTAGTAAGTCTAACGCCGCCAGCAGCTGCCTAGGCGATACAGGAAAAGGCACACACTATGGTCTTGATACCGCTGACAAAGGAGCGCTCACAGCATTCCTCGCTGACCAGCAAGCTGTCAAATCTCTAGCGCATTTCAACAAAGCTGAGTACGCCGACCGCCAGTTAGAGAATCTCAACTGTGCCGCGTGCCACCAGATCGATGACGACCTCAGTGGCCTAACGAAAACCCATCCGCTCTCAGCTAAATATTCTGGTAAGTCATATGAAGAACCAGGGAAAGGGACAACGCCTCCAGATCTAACATTCATTGGAGAGAAGCTCCGAGCTGACTGGATGACAAAGCTCTTTTCCGGTAGCTTAGAGAAACGCACCCGCCCGTGGCTAAAGCAGCGTATGCCAGCCTTCCCTTCCCGCGCGAAGAATCTAGCAGAAGGTTTTTCCGCGGCTTACGGAGTGATTGCTGAAACCGCAAAGACGGCACCTACAGACGAGCCCGGAAAGCAACTCTTCGGTATGGTCGGTGGCTTTGGCTGTGCAGCATGCCATGGAGCAGCAGACGTGAAACCCCTCGCAGTATTTGAAGCAGCAGGGGTGAATCTCCAGTTTGCTGGAGCACGCCTCCGACTAGATTACTACCATCGCTGGATGCGCGATCCGCAGCGCATTGACCCCGCAACCATCA
>Ga0233404_10000058_pt1 | contig 24113 bp, 12 predicted proteins | sample Na_oxic_2_MG_FD_179861 | JGI IMG/M metagenome (GOLD analysis project Ga0233404, IMG submission 179861) | Seawater microbial communities from Saanich Inlet, British Columbia, Canada - Na_oxic_2_MG | ecosystem: Environmental > Aquatic > Marine > Inlet | place: Canada: British Columbia | collected...
ATTCCGCCTGGAAGGCCATGGTTGGGCCAGCCTCAAAATTAATGGCAAGAAAGTCATTGAGGGCGACCTCCCTCTGGAGTCTCCCCCGCTCGACCTCGAAGCCGGCCCGCAGGCACTGTTCTGCCATTTCAAAAAAGCTAAATCAGGCACCAGCCAAATCCGTCTCCTCTGGAGTGGCTCCGATTTCATCTGGGAACCAGTCAGCCCCTCGGCCTACCGCTACACTTCGAACTCCATGCTTGCCGCCAAGGACAAAGCCCGCAAAGGACGTAATCTTTTCGCGGCTACCAACTGCGTGAAATGCCACACCGATGAGAATAATGATTTAAACTCAGACTCATCAATGCCGGAACTCTTCGAAACCCTCCCCGATTTCAACAACATCGGCAACCGCATGCACCAAGGCTGGCTTGAGCAATGGGTTAAGAAACCCGAAGATCATTGCCCAAGTGTCGCACCCGACGAAGCCAATGAGATCGCAGCCTTCCTTGCCACTCTGAAAGAAAAAGAGCTGCCCGCTTTGACCGGAGACCCGAAGAATGGCAAATCTCTCATTGAAAAGCTCCACTTCTCGTCGTGGGCAGAGCAATTAGCTAAATCAGCTAAGCACACTAACGCAGGCCTTCAGGCTCTCCTACTAAAACCTAACCAGCACGCAAAATTCACCACCATCCCGGATCTCCGACTCACTCCGCAGGAAGCTGCTGACATTGCGGCTTGGATAGAATCCAAACGACCCAAGCCCCTACAAGCCACCTTCGGCAATGCAGCAAAAGGGAAATCCATCGTCGCCAGCCGATGCGCAACCTGCCATCAACCCGACAAGAAGCAGAAGTATGAATTCGCCGCCAAAGGGCTGAGAGAAATGTGGAAGACTGAATGGATGGAGCACGGCTGCCTATCAGAAGAAGAAGGAAATGCACCAGAACTAGGCCTCAGCCTCGATGACAAACAGGCGCTCCTCGCCTTTAAGAATGTTGGTGGTAACAGAAACTTCTACTCCCTCCGCCGCTTCGTTCCTCACGAATACGCATCCCGCGCGATGGAACGCTTCCAATGCGCAACCTGTCACTCGGGAGAGAACAAGCTGCCAGACATTTCACTCGCTGGCGAAAAACTCCGGACCGACTGGCTCGAATCCCTCTTCAAAGGAGAATCCCTCAAAGTCCGCCCATGGATGACAGCCCGCATGCCTGGCTTCGAACACCACTCAGACTTATTAGCCAAAGGAATCGCCTACCGCGCCGGCATGGTCCAATCCTCGCCTAGACCCGATGCCCATGCGCCACTCGCCAAAACTGGCAAGGAAATCGTCGGGCTCACTGGCTATGGCTGCGTCGCTTGCCACGCCGCCGGCGAGACTCCAGCCCTCCAAGCATTCGAAGGCCAGGGACCTAACCTCCAACTCTCCGGACAACGTCTTCGCACCGGCTACTACCATTCCTGGATGCATTGGCCTCAACGCTTCAGCCCACTCACCATCATGCCGAAGTACACCGTCGATAAGAAAAAAGCACTCAACGCCAACTTCTTCGACGGCGATGCGAGTAAGCAATTCGAAGCAATCTGGCACTACATCCAGACGCTAGAAGGAGCCGACAAAGCCCCCATCCCCAAAAAGGAGGAATAATACCACCTTGGACTGCTGCGGCTTGACGCGGGTGGTGGCAGGACCACCCAGAACAGAACCACTCCCCTAACTCTCAGATCACACAATCAGCAACAGGCTTAAGAAATGAGATTATTCCAAAGTCTCCATTTTGCCACTTGGTCTACCTAAGATTTCCGAGTACATTGCTAAATGAACCCGATCAATCGACGCCACGCACTCAAGGCTACTATAATTGGGACTGCCGCCAGCATTTTGCACCCGCAAAACACGATCGCAAAATCTGCCCCAACACCCGCTGATGCCGAAGGCCCATTCTATCCGATTGAGCAGCAAAAAGACAAAGACTTCGACCTCACCCAGGTCCAGGGCCAAACGGACAAAGCCAAAGGTCAGATCATCAACATCTCAGGTCGCGTGCTCGATACCGACGGCAACCCTCTAGAAAATGTCATGGTAGAACTCTGGCAAGCCAACGCCGCAGGACGATACGCCCACCCACGAGACACCAGCAAGGCCGAACTCGACCCGCATTTTCAAGGCTGGGCAATTGTTCCCTCCGGTAAAAATGGCGAATTTAACTTCAAGACCATCAAACCGGGCGCCTACCCAGCAGGGAAAAATTGGGTCCGTCCACCCCACATCCACTTCAAAGCTAGCAAGTTCGGGTTCCAGCCCATCACCACGCAAATGTACTTCCCTGAAGAAACCAAGCTCAACCAGACCGACGGACTTCTGCAGCGGAAATCAAAAGCCCAGCAAGCCATGATGATTGCCAAACTGAAACAAGAAGACGGCCGCCGCAACCACTACCAATACGACCTCATCCTCGCCAAAGCCGACCAAAAACCCGCCCCTCAGCAGGAGTAAGCCCGCCCCCATTTCGGTCTTCACAAATCCCCCATTCTTGGCAACAGTGCAGTGCACATGTCTACCCCGTCCCAACCACTCACTATCGCCGCCGTAGGCTGTGGCTCACGCGCACGCACCTACACCCAGATCGCAGCCACCCTAGGCGACCGCTACCGCATCACTGCCGGAGCCGACCCCGTCCCCCAACGGCTCGACGCTATGCGCGAAATCTCCGCCAACCCCGAATTCCAAGGATTCGAGTCCGCCGATGCATTGCTCGCCAAGGACCGCCTAGCCGACGTCCTCATCATCGGCACCCAAGACAACTACCATTTCGAACCCGCCAAAAAAGCCCTAGAAAAAGGCTACCACCTGCTACTCGAAAAACCCGCAGCCCAATCACTCGAAGAAGTCAACGAGCTCGCCAGACTGGCAAAAAAGCACGACCGCAAAATCCTCCTCTGCTTCGTCCTACGCTACACACCCTTTTACTCAAAAATCCACGAAATCATCCGTTCTGGCCGGCTCGGAGACATCATCACGATCCATGCCGCGGAAGGCGTCGATGCCTGGCACCACACCCACTCCTACGTCCGAGGAAACTGGAGCCGCACCGACCTCTCCACCCCGATGATTATCGCTAAATGCAGCCACGACACCGACTACCTCTCGTGGTTCATGAACAGCCGCTGTACCTCCGTTAGTTCCTACGGCCGGCTCTCCCACTTCACCTCAGCCCACGCCCCAGAAGGAGCCGCCGACCGCTGTACCTCCGGCTGCCCACACGCCGCACCCCAAGGCGGAAACTGCCCCTACGACGCCCACCACTACCTCGACAAACATGCTACTTGGCTGCGGATGATCTACCCTCACCCCACCGAGCGCAACAACGATGACATCGTCAAATGGCTCGAATCCTCACCTTGGGGTCGATGCGCTTGGAAATGCGATAACAATGCCGTCGACCACCAAGTCGTCAGCATGGAATTTGAAAATGGCAACACCGCCAGCCTCACCATGACCGCATTCGATTGCGGCCGCCACCTTGAGGTCTACGGCACCAAGGCCTGCCTGCGCGGCGGCGATGCCTACAAAGGATTCTCAGACACAGACATCTCCATCCGCGACCACGCCACCGGCGACATCGAAGCCATTTCTCTAGAAACAACCAACGATGACTACCAAGGCCACGGCGGCGGCGACTACGGTCTGGTCAATGCGATGGACGCCATCTTCCGTGGCGACGGCCCAGAAAGCTCACTCATCGAACACGCCATCGAAGGCCACCTGATCGGGTTCGCCGCAGAAGAATCCCGGCTCGCCGGCGGCAAACCAATCCTTCTCAGCGAACGCCGCTAATAGCAGACCTAGCTCACGCCCCCTCCCAGCGTTCACTATTTTTCCACTCAAGGAAAAGGCCCAAAACCTTTCGAATCTACCTTTTTTTTGGATACTTGCTGCTGATCTCTATAAAAAAGAGATGCAAGATTCTCAAATTTCCCACGTTTTATTCCCACACACCATGTCCTTTTCATTTCGCTCCATCACCAGCAGCTCGCTCCTCCTACTGACTCTGGCACTAGCCCCCGTCTGCAGTGCCGCCGAGCCTCGCCCCGAGGGGCACTCCCACCAAGGACACGCATTCAATGATGGTCCACGCCAGTCCGCACCATTGATCTACGACACAGGTGATGTCCATTTTCCCATCACCACCAGCTGGAAAGACGGCCAAGACTATTTCAACCAAGGCCTCGGCCAGCTCCACGGGTTCTGGTATTATGAAGCAGAACGCTCATTCCGCCAAATCATCGCCAAGGATCCCAACTGCGCCATGGCCTACTGGGGAATTGCCATGGCAAACTGGGAAAATGAAAAACGCGCCAAGGAATTTATCGCCAAAGCCAACCAGCACCTAGACAAAGCCAACGCTCACGAAAAGCTCTACATCAAAGCTCAGACCAACTATCTCGATGGCAAACCTGACGATGCGAAAAAACGCAACCAGGAACTCCTCCACGACATAGAATCCATCATCGACAAACACCCCGATGACATCGAAGCCAAGGCCATGCTCTGTGTCCGCTTATGGCAATTCTCCCGCAAAGGGCTTCCCATCACCAGCCACGAAGCCGTCGACGCGCTGCTGCAGCAGATTTTCGCCGTCGCCCCTAACCACCCAGCCCACCACTACCGCATCCACCTCTGGGATAAACGTAACGCCAAACGCGCCATCGACTCCGCTGCAAAGCTCGGATCCACCGCCCCCGCCATCGCCCACATGTGGCACATGCCGGGCCACATTTACTCAAAGCTCCATCGCTATGAAGACGCAGCCTGGCACCAACAGGCTTCTGCACGCACCGATCACGGCCACATGATCAAGCAACTCATTCTGCCCGACCAAATCCATAACTATGCCCACAACAACGAGTGGTTAGCACGCAACTGGGTCCACCTAGGAAATGCCAACTCAGCTCTCAGCATGGCAAAATCGCTACTCGCCAACCCGCGTCACCCCACACTCAACACACTAAAAGGTAAAGCCCATTCCTATAACTACGGACGCAGACGCCTCGCTGAAATCCTCGAAAAATTCGAACTCTGGGACACCACCATCGAACTCACCAACTCACACTGGCTGGAACCCGTCGAACTCCCAAAACACGAACTCCAACGCCTCCGGCTCATCGGCCTAGCCCACTTCCACCTCGGTCAAAAATCTGAACTTCAGAGCACTATCACTCAGTTCGACAGCCTCACTAAAACCGCCCAGACCGAGCAGAAATCCGCCCAGGACAAAGCCCGCGATAAAGCGAAGACTGAGAAAAAATCCGACAAAGAAACTGAGTCACTCGTCAAGGCTGCCGGAAAATCAGCCGAGGGCACCCTCAAACAAATCAAGAAGCACCAGAGCGAACTCAACGGCCTACTCGCCGAACTCAATGGCGACAAAGACGCTGCCCTCAAAGCTCTCAAAGAATCCTCCCGTCCAAAATGGGCCAAAGCCCTACGCTACCTCCACCACGGCGACCTGGAAAATGCCAATAAACTCTCCGAGGAAGCAGTGACCAAATCCACCCAACAAACCCTGCCTCTCGCAGCACGTATCGAAATCCTCCACGCCCAAGGGAAAACCGAAGAAACCCGCAAATGCTTCCAGCAACTCCGCGAGATTTCCTCACAAATCGACCGCACCACCCCACCATTCCTCCGACTCGTTCCCATCGCTAAATCCCTAGATCTCCCCACCGACTGGACCCAGCCCCACACACCAGCCACCGACATCGCCGCCCGCCCAGAGCTAGACTCGCTCGGGCCGATCCACTGGACACCGCCCGTCGCCCCGGGGTTCTCACATGCAGATCAAAACAACAAACCCGTCTCGCTATCCGACTACAAAGGGAATCCTCTCCTTCTCATATTCTACCTCGGCCACGGCTGCCTCCACTGCAGTGATCAACTCAATGCCCTAGCCGCCCGCGCCAAGGACTTCGACAACATCCATCTCCCCATCCTCGCCGTCTCCACCGACTCACTCGCCGAACTCAAAAAATCCCAGAAAAATTACTCAACCGAAGGCAAAGACTTCCCCTTCCCCCTCGTAGCCGACCCCGAAAAATCATCCTTCCGCAAGTACGCCGCCCACGACGACTTCGAAAATGAACCGCTCCACGGCACCTTCCTCATCAGCGCCACCGGCCACATCCTCTGGTCCGACATCTCAGCCGACCCATTCATGGACATCGACTTCCTGCTCTCCGAGTCCAAACGCCTCCCACCACTTCACAAATAATAAACCAAACACATGCGCACTCACTACAAAACCCTCGCCTCACTCCTCCTTACCGCTACCGCTGCTACTGCAGAGGTTCAACTTCCCAAGATCTTCGCCAGCCACATGGTGATGCAGCGCGACACCGCCCAACGCGTCTGGGGAACCGCTGACCCTGGTGAAAAAGTCACCGTCAGCTTCGGCAACCATCAGTCAAAAACCACTGCCGACGACGCTGGCAATTGGCTAGCCAAGCTCCCCCACTCAAAGCCGACGGAAAACAACACAAGCTCACCGTCGAAGGCTCCAACAAGATCGTTCTCGAAGACATCCTTGTCGGCGACGTCTGGATCGGCTCCGGCCAGTCCAACATGGAATGGAAACTCAGTAAGACTGACAACGCCAAAGAGTTCATCGCCGCCGCCAAACACCCCAACATCCGCCTCTTCCACATCCCAAAACTAAAAACTGAAAAACCAGCCCAGGATGTCAAAGCCACGTGGAAAACCTGCACGCCTGAAAACATCCCCAACTTCTCCGCCGTTCTCTACCACTTCGGCAAAAACATCCAACAAGACCAACAAATCCCGATCGGTCTAATCAACAGCTCCTGGGGCGGATCTCCCATCGAACCATGGACCGTCACCTCAAAATCCTCCGGGAAAATGTACAATGGCATGATCGCCCCAATCATCCAGTTCCCCGTCACCGGCACCATCTGGTACCAAGGCGAAACCAACGTCATCAATAAAAATGGCCTCGCATACTACGACAAGAAAAAGGACCTCATCGAAGGCTGGCGCAATGCCTTCCAAAACAAAGACATGCCCTTTTACTTCGTCCAAATCGCCCCCTGGGGAAATGCCCGTTACGCCACCGGCGAACTTCCAGCTCTATGGGAAGCACAATGCGCCACACTCAAACTCCCTCACACCGGCATGGCTGTCACCACCGACCTCGTCAGCAACCTCAAAGACATCCATCCACGTAACAAACACGATGTAGGCGATCGCCTCTCACGCTGGGCTCTAGCAAAACACTACGGCAAAAAGAACCTCGTCTACTCGGGTCCACTCTACAAAGCCATGAAGACCGAAGGCAAATCCATCCGCATCTCCTTCGCCCACGCGGACAGCCTCAAATCACGCGATGGCAACCCACTCAGCGAGTTCACAATCGCCGGAGCCGACGGGAAATTCGTCGACGCCGTGGCCAAGATCGACGGCAAATCCGTCCTCGTCAGCGCCGCTACCGTCACCGCTCCCACCCAGGTCCGCTTCGGTTGGCATCGCAGCACCAACCCTAATCTCGTCAACGCAGAAGGCCTCCCAGCCTCACCATTCCAGACCAAAAACTGGACCGGCGCCACGGGCGAATAATTGCTATTGCTCGTTTAGTCCCCCTGACCATTACGTATTTCTAGCAGACCAAAGCACCACTTTGGTCTGCTAGTCACACATATCAGCTACGAACGCAATCTGCTCTTTTTCCTTTCATTGTTCCCCCTACTCAATAGTGTGGTTGGAATATCTTGAACGGCGCACACGCGGACTCTTTTTAGCTATAATCCATAGTCTCAGCGTAGGCGTAAAAATGAACAAACAGATAAATATAATCAAACCAAAGCTCTCAAAAATCGCTGCCACACTCATTGTCGGAGTCGCCATGGCTATCGGCTGTAGTTCAGTCACCGCGCAAAAGAAGGCAGCCCCTAGCTACTACAAAGAAGGCGGCATGCTCATGTTCAACCCCTACCCAACTGACTCTGGCAGAAGTGGCAACAGAGCATGGCTGGTCAGAAACTTTGGCCCGGTCGGCATCGGCATCAACTTGAAGCGTCCGGGCATGACCATGGAGATCAACAATGTGGAAAAAGGCTCACCCGCCGAAGCCACTGGCAAACTCAAAAAAGGCCAAATCATCGAGAGCATCAACGGCACTACCCTCAAGGACATCGACCCACGCATCATCCTTGGCGACATCATCACCAAAGCCGAAGCCACTGATGGAAAAATCAACCTGAAAATCCAGGGGCGAGGAAACGTCCTAGTCAAGATTCCAGTCATGGGTGCCTACAGCAAAAATTGGCCGCTCGACTGCAAGAAATCTGACAAAATCGTCCGCAAGCTTGCCGACCTACTAGCGAAAGACGATGAGCCAAAATGGGGATCGGTCATCTTCCTCTTATCCACTGGTGAAGAAAAGGATCTCGCTGTAGTGCGGAAATGGATGAAGGACATCAAAACCATCGGCGGGATGAACTGGGAAAAAGGCTACAAGGGCCCAGGGCTTTGTGAATACTACCTACGCACGGGTGACAAATCCGTGCTCCCAGTCATCAAACAAATGACAGAAGAGCTCAAGGTGCACATGTACAACGGCGGCTGGAGTGGCCGCGGTGCCCCCGCTGCATTCACCTATTCTACCGGAACTGGTCAGGTACACGCCTCTGGCATGAACTGCATGACTTTCCTCCTTATGGCCAGACTCTGCGGAGTCGAGGTCGACGACTACATGTTCAAAAAGTCTCTCCAGCAATTCTACCGCTTTGCCGGACACGGCAATGTGGCCTACGGCAACGGCCTTCCTGAAGGTGGATTCCGTGACAATGGTAAAACCAGTGGACTCGCAGTAGCGATGGCCGTGGCCGCTATGCTCACTCCCGAAGGCGAATCATCAGTCTACGCTAAAGCGCGCGACAATTCAGCCAAAAAGGGCTTCTACGCGACCAATTGGTTCCACGCCGCTCACACTGGTGGTGGCATTGGTGAAATCTGGCACCACGGCGCCATAAACCTAATCCGTGAAAAACAACCCACACCGTACCGTTCCTACCTAGATTCTCGACGTTGGGTGATGGAGCTCTCACGCCGATTTGACGGCAGTGTCGGTATTGCAGGAATGGACGACAGATATGATCGCTCAGTCACAGAAGCATCTGGCAACAGAGCATGGGGCACCTACTTCGCTCTCACCTACACCTACCCACGCAAGCACCTCCAAATCTGGGGCGCTCCACGCAGTAAATGGGCCAAGACCTTCCAATTGCCAGCGCGCCCATGGGGCACTGCTGCCGATGACTCTTTCCAGTCCAACAAACCAATAGCAGGTGGCAAACTCACCATCGATGACCTCCTCAATGAAACCGTCGAGAACTCCTCCTCGGTTGCCGTCATCAAGCACCTTACCGACCCTAACATCAGCGACGCGACATTACTCAAATACATTTACCATCCAGAGTACGGCTACCGGAGCATGGCGATGGATCAAGTCGTGAAGCGTGGTCGAGTTGACTTCGTGCTACCACTCCTGATGTCAGAAGACCCACGCTTCCGCCACGCTGGACTTTTGACTCTCACCGGAATGTTCAAAGGGCGTCCATTTTCAGAAGATAAAGTCACACCAAAAATGTACGACTTGGTCGGCTCAATGGTCGATAACCCAGAGGAATCATGGTGGGTGGCTAAGCATGCCATCGAAGCCCTCTACCGCGCCAAACCGGAGCGTATTGCCAAACACCGCGACCGACTCCTTGAGTTCTTGGATTACGACAGTGTTTGGGTACAAACCGCGGCGGTCGTCACGCTCACAAAAATCGCCACAGCGCCTGAGCATTACAAAACAGTTCTGCCTGCTATTTTGAAAAAGGCGGCAGCATTCACGGTCGACTCAGCATCGTCTCGATCCACTGGAGCAATCGCTCAAGTCCTGAAGTCGGCCAGCCCAGAGGTCAAAGCCTTTGCCCAGCCACTAGTCAAAAACACCTACGCAGGAATGCCCGGCGTGCTCAAAGACCCCTACACCGGCGCCGTCATGGGTCGGGGTGCCAAAACCGTCCGTTCACGTATCGGCTCTATCGTTCAGCAGATGCCTGGCGGTGAACAATTTGTGCGCATGATCCCTAAAACCACATTGGCATCCTTTATCAGCGGCAAGGACGCAGACCTGTACCGTTATAGTGGCAAATTCACTCCCAACAAAAAACTTGTCGGAACCTGGGCATGGGCCGTCTACCCCACTCCTAGAAACCCCCAAGAAATTGACAAATACATCAACAATTGGCTCAAACCTAGACTAGGGAAATCACCAACCAAAATCAAAAATCCTAAAGACCTTCTCCAACTCGCCGACGGCGGCAAAGTGCCCAAGTCCAAAAACTTCCGCGGATACTTCTGGTCCGGCGACAGACTGGTCGGATCCAACGACGATCAAGCGCTAAAAATGGAGCTCAGAACCGTAGAAGGAATCGACTTCCTCGTCATCGAGAGAGGTGGATTCAACGCCACACCGGACTCCGACGAGGTCAAGGAGATTCCTAAGGACTGGCATTGCGGCTATCACATTTATATTAGGCAAAAATAAGCCACACTCGCTAAATATATCGTGCAAACTCGCTAGGTGAGAACTCCAGGATCATCCATCCATCTTGGACCATTCTCACCTAAAACAATCTACACAAAAATGTTTCGAAAGTTTCTCATTCCATTCATCGCTGCGGCCCTCGCGTGCTCGGCGCAGGCTGCCAGCAAGCCTAACATCATCCTCATTCTTGTCGACGACCTCGGCTATGGTGACCTAGCCTGCTACGGCGCGAAGGACATGCGCACGCCAAATCTCGACAGCTTGATGAAGGCGGGCACGCGCTACGACCAGTTTTACGCCAACTGCACGGTCTGCACACCCACACGTGCAGCCCTAATGACTGGTCGCTATCCTGACCTCGTCGGCGCGCCCGGAGTTATCCGCCAATACCCTGCTGATAATTGGGGCCACTTCAGCCCCAGTGGCCCCACCCTTCCTGCACTACTAAAAAAAGCAGGTTACCATACTGGTCTCATTGGGAAATGGCACCTCGGCTATGCATCACCGAACCTGCCAAACGACCACGGATTCGACCACTTCCAGGGCTTCCTCGGGGGGATGATGGATGATTACTACAAACACCTCCGCGGTGGAGTGAACTGGATGCGCCACAATAAAGAAACCATCAATCCAGAAGGCCATGCTACAGAGATTTTCACCGACTGGGCAGTTGACTTCCTCGAGCAACGTTCCAAAAAACCCGAGCAACTCTTTTTCCTCTATCTCGCCTACAACGCTCCCCACTACCCGATTCAACCACCAAAAGAATGGCGGGACAAAGTACTGCAAAGGGAGACAGGTCTCGATAAAAAGAGAGCTGGCAATGTCGCTTTTATCGAGCATCTGGATCATGAGATTGGCAAAGTCATCAATAGCCTCAAGCAACTCGAACTCAGCAAGGACACGCTGGTTATTTTCACATCCGACAACGGAGGCTCCGTCCGACACGCCCAGTCGAACGCACCGCTTCGTGGCGGCAAGCAGGACCATTGGGAGGGCGGCATCCGGGTCCCAACCTGTGCTGTATGGCCCGGAAAGATTCCCGCTGGAAAACGCAGTGACACTCTCGGCATGACCATGGATTTCCTCCCCTCACTTTGTGAGATCGCCGGAGTGGAGGTCAATCACGATATCGAAGGCCAGAGCTTGGCTCCCGTCTGGCTCAAGGGGACCACAGGAAACCAAGATCGCACCATGATCTGGGGCCGCCGAGAGGGAAATCCAAAATACCAAGGCCGTGCCTACTATGCGATCCGCAAGGGTCAGTGGAAGCTCCTTCAAAACTCCCCATTCGAACCCATGGTACTGATCGATCTAAAAGCCGATCCCTACGAGCAAAACCCATTGCCAGCGAAAGGGGAAATAGCAAAACAGCTGACAGCAGCACTGATGAAACACATTCAAAAATCCGGCAGGACCCCTTGGATGAAATCTGTGGATGAATAGCCCAGCCACCACACAAAGCTCTGCCTAAGCTTGCAGAACCTACGACTCGTCCCACAGCTATACTGAGCAATTTTCTCCATCTGGATGTAATATTTATGGCGGCCTCTCGTATCCATGTGTATGAACTGAAGAAACGGTATGCTAGCCCCGCCTGACCTTCGAAAATCTAGATCTATGAAACTCGCCTTTCTTATCACCATAGCACTCATAAGCGGATTAGTTGCTGAGGAAAACATCAGTTTCAATAAGCACATCCGGCCAATCTTGTCAGATAAGTGCTACTTCTGCCACGGTCCAGATGCAGCTGACATCAAGGGGAAATTACAGCTCCACACACTGGAGCATGCCACATCTGACCGCGATGGTGAAGGGCCGGCGATCGTTCCTGGCAATCTGAAAAAAAGCTTATTGTGGCAGCGGGTGACGACTGAGGACGAAGAGAAAATCATGCCGCCGCCCGAGAGGCATTCGAAGCTCACTAAAAATGAGCTCGAGACCCTAAAAAAATGGATCGAATCCGGTGCCGAGTATGAACCTCTATGGTCGTTTCAGCCCTTGCCTAAGGTGGTGGAAATTCCCGCGAAATCGTTTGATGGCGGTCGAAATGCCGTCGACGGCTTTGTCCATCAAGCTCTGAAAACAGAAGCACTAAAACCCGCCAAAGAAGCTGATCCGGATGTGTTGTTGCGCCGACTCTATCTCAGCCTCACTGGCCTCGTACCCACCGCAGAGCAGATTGCCGAATTTAAAGCGGATAAAAGTGAGCAATCCTATGAGAATCTAGTCGATAAACTGCTAAAATCTCAGGACTTTGCGGAGCGTTTAGCGGTCGATTGGATGGACCTCGCACGCTACGCAGATTCCTATGGCTACCAGCAGGATAAACCACGCAGCGTGTGGTTGTGGCGTGACTGGGTGCTTCGGTCATTTCAGCAAAACCTTCCATACGACCAGTTCGTTCTCCAGCAGCTCGCTGGCGACATGATGCCCAATAGTAATGATGAGACAAAACTCGCCACAGCGTTCAACCGGCTCCACATGCAGAAAAATGAGGGTGGCAGCGTACCCGAAGAATTCCGGGTGGAATATGTAGCGGACCGGGCACAGACCGCTGCCACCGCCTTTTTAGGACTAACGATGGAATGTTGTCGCTGCCACGACCACAAGTATGACCCCATTTCTCAGAAGGATTATTTCAGCACCTACGCCTTCTTCAACAACATCGACGAAGCTGGGCTTTATTCCTTTTTCACCAGAGCTATCCCCAGCCCCAGCATGCCGGTGATGGATGAAGAGGAAAAAAATATAATGAGAGCTAAAGAACTCAAACAGGCCCAAGCAGAAACCAGGATTGCTGAGCTAAAGGAGTCTGAGAAAACTGCCTTTCATCAATGGCTTAAAAAATGGAATGGAACCGTTACGACTAAGGGAATGGTCGCCGAGTTTAACTTTGACGCCGCCGATAAGGGCAAAATCCCAAACCAGAAAGACCCTAAATCTCAAGGCTCGTATAACGTGGCATATTCAAAACTAGTCGAGGGGAAATCAGGTAAGGGATTCGTTCTCGATGGCGATAGCGAACTGAGTTTCGGGCCGCAAGGTCCCTTCGAACGTCATCGCGATTTTTCATTCAGTCTGTGGGTGAACACGCCAGTTCACCATGAGCGAGCCGTGATTCTTCACCGGACACGCGCATGGACCGACGCGGCAAGTCGTGGTTACGAGCTGTTGATGCTCGATGGCAAACTAAACATTGCCCTCGTTCATTTTAACCCGGGCAATGAAATTAGGATTCAATCTAAAGAAAAACTACCACTGAATGCATGGAAGCAAATCACGGTCACTTACGATGGATCATCGAAAGCTTCAGGGATCAAACTCTACATTGACGGTAAACCCACCGCTACAGACGTCATCAAGGACCACCTTACCAAAGAAATCTTCTACTCTAAGAAAAAAAGGAATGCTATCAAGATTGGTGCCAGATTTCGCGACAATGGATTTAAAAAATCAATGGTCGACGAACTGCGCGTTTTTGACCGTGGTCTGACCAGCCTTGAGGTCAGCGAGAACTTCGCCTCCGGAGCCAAGCCATCCAATAATGACGAAATCTACGCCTATTTCCTAGATCGTGTATCAGAGCCCTACAAGGCAGCCTACACTGACCTTTTGGCAAAACGCAAAGACCTCAATGAGTACCGCAATGGCAGACAACACATGATGATCATGAAAGAGATGCCGGAGCGCCGTAAAACCTACTTATTGGAGCGTGGACACTATGGCTCACCAGACCTGACGCAGGAACTGCAGCCTAGCCCACCTGAAAAAGTCTTTCCATTTGGTCCCGAGTATTCACCGGACCGGCTCGGTCTAGCCAAGTGGCTGACCCATCCTGAGCATCCACTGACATCGCGTGTGGCAGTGAACCGGTATTGGCAGATGATTTTTGGCAATGGCCTAGTGACCACGAGCAATGATTTCGGTTCTCAAGGAGCCTATCCATCCCACCCCGAGTTGCTGGATTACCTGTCGCGATCATTCATCGAGTCCGGTTGGGATATTAGGGCTCTGGTCAAGCTGATCGTGATGTCGCAAACATTCCGTCAGGACTCGAACATGAGCAAAGAGCTTCATGAGAAGGACCCTGACAATAAATGGTTAGCCCGTGGGCCGGCCTACTTTTTGACCGCTGAGATGTTACGTGATAATGCTCTTCACGCCGCTGGACTGCTCGGGAAGACCGTGGGTGGAGCCAGTGTTAACCCCTACACCCCTCAAGACTCATCCTATAGAAGAAGTTTATACACCAACTGGAAGCGAAATGACCCCTCGCCTGAGATGTTGATTTTTGGTGCCCCCCGTCGACAAATCTGCAATGTGAAGCGTGAAAAAACCTCCACACCGCTGCAGCCGCTCGTGCTCATGAACAGCCCTCAGGTAGTGGAAAGCTGCAGGAATCTGGCTGCCGTGACTATGGCTAAAGGTGGCGACGACGTGGCGAAGCTACAGACAATATTTGTGCGCCTCGCGGGTCGTGAAGCAGGCGAACACGAACTAGTGATCCTCAAAAAACTATTAGCCGATCAGCGCGCCTACTTTAAAAAGTCACCTGAGGTTGCGAACAAACTTACGGTGATAGGTAAGACAACAACTGAACAAGCGGACAAACAGGAACTAGCCACTTGGACCGTGATAGTTAATACAGTGATGAACCTCGATGCATTTTACATGCTCAGATAAGTGATGGACCGAAGAAAATTTCTAAAAATGAGCACCGCTCTTGGTGCTGGGCAAATGTTAAACACACATGCTGGTGAGGCTGCAGTGGAGTCGTCGCTTGTGGTTCTCGGGTCGACTCATATTCCGGCAAAGACCAAGCGAGTAATCTACCTCTACATGGCCGGTGGCCCATCACAGTTTGAGACCTTCGATAACAAACCGGTCATGAAAAAGTGGCATGGCGATGATCTGCCAAAGTCCATCATCGGCGAGCAACGACTTACCGGCATGTCGGGTAACCAATCGTCGTTACCAGTGGCGGCAAGCCCCTATGAATTCGCCCAACATGGTGAGAGCGGGATGGAAATCAGCGAACTCCTCCCACACACCGCAAAAATTGTCGATGAAATCGCACTCGTCAAAACGATGTACACTGAGGCGATCAATCACGGCCCAGCGAACACCTTTATGCAAACAGGTTCTCAGATTGCTGGAAGACCATCGATGGGCGCCTGGCTAGATTACGGTCTGGGAACTGGCAACCCGAACCTCCCGCCGTTTGTTGTCATGCGAACTAAAGGTAAAGGTGGCCAGCCTTTGTTTGCCCGCCTGTGGGGGAACGGATTCCTGCCATCAGAATACCAAGGTGTCATGTTCCGTCCTGAAAACGACCCGGTGTTGTTTTTAAATAATCCAGGCGGCATTGATAGCACTTCTCGCAGGGGAGTTCTCGACTCAATACGCCAACTCGAAGAACTCAATAAACAGAAAATTTACGACCCACAGATTGCATCACGGCTAGCCCAGTATGAAATGGCATACAGAATGCAAGGATCAGTGCCGGATGCCGTCGACATAAGCAATGAATCAAAGGCGACATTCGATCTCTATGGCGACGACTCTAAAACGCCAGGAACCTTTGCTAACAATTGCCTGATGGCGCGCCGACTTGCCGAGCGCGGTGTCAAGTTCATCCAACTCTATCACCAAGGGTGGGACCAACACGCTAAATGCTCTGGCGGGGTGAAACGCCAGTGCAAGGAAGTCGACCAGGCATCAGCTGCATTAGTCATGGACCTGAAACAGCGTGGCCTGCTGGAAGACACACTGGTCATCTGGGGTGGTGAATTTGGTAGAACCGCCTATTCTCAAGGGAAACTCACCAAGAATGAATACGGCCGTGACCACCACCCGGGTTGTTTCCCTACATGGTTTGCTGGTGGTGGGATCAAAGGCGGTACCACCTTTGGTAAAACCGACGACTATTCCTACAATATTGCGTCCGAAGACAAGATGCATGTGCATGATTTCCATGCCACAGTTCTCCACCTACTCGGGGTCGATCACACCCAGCTTACTTTTAAATTCCAGGGACGCTCGTTCCGACTCACCGATGTCCACGGCCACGTGAAACACAAAATCTTAAGTTAGAGCATGCCCCGTGAGTGGTCATGCTAACAAAATGCGCACTACAAAAAGCTAGCTCGTAGCCATTTGTAGTGTGCGTTGGTGCTGATAGCAGATTACCAATAATTGGCGCCGACGCGTTCGAGGAGGTCTTTGGCTGTGGTCTTGGAGCCAGTCCAGACGCGTTCGGCCATGATTTGTAGACGCGGGCCCGGGCGGCCATATTCTGGAAAACCAGGACCAGTGCCTAGCAGTAGGCCTTCTTCCGCTTTCTCCTCAATGTCCCATGAACACATCTGACCACCTAAGATTTTCCCTTGGTATTCATCTGGGTTGAATTTTTTCCAGTAGGCAAATGGCTGCGGGCTGCGGCCGGCACCAAACATGTAAGGCGACCAGAGAGCTATGATCTCAGGCGGTGTCATGTAGATATTGTCGGCAACATAAAGCGGGCTCCATGATGTATTGAGCACTTTATATCCGGCTTTGAAATAGTCACTGGGCATGTGCCCTTTGTGCTTTACGTCAAATGGGCAGACGATGATTTCTTTATCGATCACCGGCGACAGGGTGGGATCGAACCCTTCCCATACCAGCATTTTCCTGCCCTTGCTCTGCACTATCTTATACATCCGATTGATGAAATAGTTATAGAGTTGGGTTCCGGTCTCCAATTTTTCACTTTTGATTCTGCTAGCACAATCCCCACACTTGATAGAGTGATAGTGAACTTCGTCGGCTCCCAGATGCCAGTAATCTCCAGGAATCATTTCCATGACCTCTGAAAAGAGTGTCTCGAGTGTCTGGTAGGCTTTCTCGTTACCTATACAGAGTTTCCCGCTAACTTGTTTGCTGCAGCTCAGGGAATTGATCCCCAGGGTCAATGCCTTGGCGTGGCCAGGGACATCAATTTCTGGCACGAGTTGGACGTGATATTGCTGGGCGGTCTGGACCAGTTCTTTGATTTGCGCTCTGGTGTAGTGCCGGTCTTTGGTCGGTAGATTTGGGAATGCTTTGCTGGGCAGAGTGTAGCTTTGGTGGTCGCTGAAGTGGATTTGGTAGCGGTTCAGTTTCAGCGCAGCCATGCGCTTGACCATCTTTAGATGGAAATCAATCGAGTGGAATTTTCTGGCATTATCGATCATCAGCCCACGGTATGGAAACTCTGGCTGATCGGTGATGGTAAGGTAAGAGATTGCCTTTTGCGGTCCATCATGCAGCAGCTGGAGCAGGGTGCGCGTGCCCAAAAATAAGCCATCAGCGCTTGCTGCGGAAATGGAGATATTTTTATCAATCGTGAGGCGGTAGCCCTCATTCCCCAGAGATTTGTCATCCTTGAGGATGAGCTTGATGCTGCCGGTTTGGTTTGCTGTCGTCTTGCTAGACGCTGAAAATCCGATAGCGGCGAGATCCAGCACACAGGTTTTAGCAATCGGCTCGATGGCCGACTGACCTTTTTCATAGCTAAGCAGTAAATCTTTTTGAGGGACAAATTCGCCAGCCTGAATCTCCACTTTTTGTGGGTAAGGGACCAGTTCTAAGGATTTACTTTCCTGAGCATTTGCAAGTGAAACCGTAATGAGACTCAGAGCTGTGAGGGCTACTGACTTGAATAGATGTTTGTTCATTTTTGATGAATTCTAGAAATTTGCTGTTTGAGAGCTCCGAGTCTTGGGGAATTAAGCGTCAGCAGGGACTTTGTAATGTTCGCGTAGGCGTTGGAGTTCTTTTTTGAGCCGTTTGATTTCTGGCGCGTATTCCGGGTTGGCGTATTCGCTTTTCATTTCGGCTGGGTCATTTTGGAGGTCGTAGAATTCCCATTCTTCGCCGTTGGGCACATCTTTGCCGTAGAAGCGAATGAGCTTGAAGCGCTTTTCGGAGACTCCTTCGTGGCGTTTGACAGCATGCCAAAATGCGGGGTACTCGTAGTAGTGATAGTAAATCGATTTCCGCCAGTCGGCAGGAGTTTTTCCTTTCATCAGAGGAATGATGTTTTCGCCCTGCATCTCTTCAGGAGCCTGGATACCAGCCATGGCGAGAAATGTTTCAGCAAAATCTATATTTTGGACCAGGTCAGTGTTGGTGGAACCGGGTTTGATGGTGTTCGGCCAACGGACTAACAGGGGGGTCCTGAATGACTCTTCATACATGAAACGTTTGTCGAACCAGCCGTGTTCTCCCATGTAAAATCCTTGGTCGGAGCAGTACATGACGATGGTGTTTTCTTCCAGCCCTGACTCTTTCAGGTAATCGAGCACTTTGCCAACGCTTTCATCGACGGCCCAGATGCAGCGCAGGTAGTCTTTGAGGTAGAGTTGGTATTTCCACTTTACCAGATCTTTGCCTGTCGGTTTGTGCTTTTGGTAGTAGGCGTTGCGTTTTGCGTACTTTTGATTTTTGGTACCATTTTTCCAAACCTTGAGGTCGTTGAGCAGGTGCATGGTTTTTTCAATCGTCATGTCCTGAGTGTGCGCTGGGCTGCCGCGTCCCTCGTAGTCGTCAAAAAGATTCGGCGGCTCTGGGATGGTGATGTCCTCGTATTTGTCCATGTGCCGATCGGCGGGAGTCCAGTTCCGATGGGGCGCCTTGTGGTGCATCATGAGCATGAAGGGTTTGTCCTTGTCTCGCTGATCTTTGAGCCAAGTGAGGGTTTTATTGGTGATGACGTCGGTGACGTAGCCGCTGTGCTTGGTGGTTCCTTTTTCGGAGATGAAGTCGGGGTTGTTGTATTTCCCCTGGCCGGGAAGCACGTCCCAGTAGTCAAATCCTTGCATTTTCCCAGCGAGGTGAATCTTGCCAATCATCGCGGTCTCGTAATCATTTTTTTGCAGAATTTTAGCAAAATTCATTTGGTTGTGGTTGAACTCCCCTCGGTTGGTTGTTTTGCCATTGAGGTGGCTATGTTTACCGGTGAGCAAGACAGCGCGGCTGGGTGCGCAGATCGAGTTGGTGACGTAGCAACGGTCAAACCTCATTCCTTGGTTGGCGATCCGGTCGATGTTTGGGGTCGGATTGAGCTTCTGGTAGCGACCGCCATAGGCTCCAATGGTTTGGAATGAATGGTCGTCTGAAAAAATCCAGATGATGTTAGGTTTTTTGCCAGCGCTGGCCGCGAACTGGACGCAGGCGGCAAGGATGATAAGAGTGCGGATAAGCATGATTCAGGGATGTTTAGTGGTTTATCGCAAGAGCTTGAAAGCTTCTGCAGATGTCATTGTTGCTGGTAGGGCTTCGGCTGTGAACTTGGCACGTTCCGCCTCGGCTTCTTTCGCGTTATATTGTGGATTGGCTGGTAGTGATTTGACGGCGCCAAAGCGCTCGTAGCTGGCATCAAGTTCTTTACGCATCATCTCGAAGACCTTAGGCCGGCTCTTCGATAAGTCTTTGGATTCACCAATGTCCTCCTTCAGATTGTAGAGTTCATAGCCGTTATCTTCATAGCGATGATGGATTTTCCAGTCACCACGGCGCAGGACTGTGCGCGGGCATCTGGCTGGGTTTTCAGGGCGATTGTAGGATGGGAAGTTCCAAAATAGGTTGCGCTCTCCCAATGCTTTACCAGCAAAGAATACTTCGCTTAAATCCTCACCGTCGACCTTGGATGCATCGCTCGGCTTCACTCCCATGAACGAGCAAATCGTCGGGTAAAAATCGATACCGGAAATGGGCTCGTCCGAGCGCTTACCTGCCGCCACCTTGCCTGGCATTGAGGCAATCATCGGCACCCGAATACCGCCCTCGTAGAGCTCACACTTTTCACCCCGCAGTGGTTTTTGACTGGTGTATTGGCTGACGCCTCCATTGTCTGAAATAAACAGAACGAGGGTATTTTCGCGCAGCCCTAGCGATTCAAGCTTATCGATGATAGCGCCCACCGAACGATCGGTTTCTTCAATCATGGCGGCATAGACTGGATTGCTGTGACCCTGCAGATCTTGACTCGCATTTTTCATAGCGGCGATCTTGCGCTGGTACTTGGCAACCACCCCTTTTGGCGCAGTCAGTGTCGCTCCTTCTTTATTTTTGATTTGGTCATGTGGCAGGTAGGTGGAAAAGTAGAGAAAGAACCTTTCCTTCTGGTGGCGTTCGAGAAAGTCGACACCTGCTGCTCTAACATAGGGTGGTAAATAGGATCCAGCTGGAACATTCTTCGGTAGGAACGGAAGCTTGAATGGAGCGAAATAATCGATCGGCAATCCAAGGTAGCCACCTAGGTAACCTTCCTTAAAACCGTTCGAGGGAGATGCCCCCCCGACGTGCCATTTGCCAACGGCTCCGTTGGCTATGCCAGCTGCTGTCAGCACGGTCCCGAGCGTTGGGAAATCCTTTGGCATGAACTGGTTATTCTTTAGCGGAGTCACCTTCCAGTGCTCTTTTTTACCGCGATTTCTAACCACCGTATAAACTCCGTGCCGTGAGGGCTGTGAACCACTTAGCATGCAAGATCTAGACGGCGTGCAGATATTAGCCGCCGCGTAGGCGCTGGTGTAGAGCGTTCCAGTTTTGGCGAGAGCATCAATATGCGGAGTCTCATAAACTGGGCTGCCCATGCATCCCAGGTCGCGCCACCCCATGTCATCGACATGGATAATCACCACGTTCGATGGTTTTGAGCTTGTGACGGCTGCGGAAATACTCTGAGCCACCAACAGACACGCTGCACTGGCTATAATAAAAAATTCTCTTTTCATCATTAATGTTTACCGCCATTTAGCGGTAGATTGTGCAACTCTATTTTCACCAGCCTCTTCAGTTGCTCCAGAGCTGATGAAGTAAAATGCTGGGCGCCTCCTTGATTATTATTGGCTCATCAAGGAATCACTCCAGCATGCGTTTCTTTTTCTAATTCTGAGTGGAATGAACCTTATTCTGGGCGGTGACGCTCGAGCAACTTCTGAGTCGCTTTCACACCTTCCACTGGTGACATTTTCTCGCCCTCGTATTCGATCGAGATAATTTTCTTATACTCGACATCATTGATACTTCTGATGAGTCGGAAATAACTAAGGCTCTTCTCGTCACCCTCTTCATTGAATCCCCAGCTCTTGGCTGAAACTGACTCTGAGTATGGCAGCATAGCCACCGTGCCACAGTATGGATCGGACAACTTACCGAAGTCCGGCATCAAGCGGCAAGCTGGATGTTCCATTGTCCGCGCGAGAGCCGCGAGGAAATGCCCGTTTCTAGCCCAAGTTGACGCACCAGGTTCGATAACCAGCATCACGCCTTTTTCCTTCGCGTAATCGGCAAGTGGAGTCAGGGCTTCGATCGAGTTAGTGATCGCCACCTTGCGCTTCCCCCCCTCGGGTGCCTTCAGGAAAACACGCACGAACTTGGAACCTAGGATCTCAGCATGGTCCACATACTGGCGAAATGCATCTCCACCCTTCTTGCGCTCCTCAGCTGTTTCACCCGTAGCATCCACCGCACCAGCCATCACAAGGAAAATGTTTGTTCCTGCTGCGTCCGAACGCTTTTTCAGCTCTTTGTAAAAATTGAGATCGTTTCTCTTATCTACCGGGAACCCACCATCCCAGATATCAATCTCGGTGATGCCAAATGTCTTTTTCGCAAATGCTGGATAGTCCAACGGCTTCAAACTACCATCTTTAAACAAATGGCGCAGCGAATACATCGACAAGCCAATCGTGTAGCTCTCCTGCTTTTGCTTTTTCTCCTCCGCCGCCAGAGCTGGGACAGATGCTCCTGTTATCATTGCTCCTAACAATAGGCCGGTGAATGTCTGTCGAATGCGTGTTATCTTATTCATTATTTTGTGATTCTTTGGTCAATAAAGTCGCTTGAAACCTTCTATACAACGCCACAAACAGCAATAACATATTTTTTAGAATTGCTGCCAACTTGCCATTCACATGCTAGAGAGGGGTCCACAAAATAATTGCAGCAAGATAGAATCCCAACCAAAGCTGCGTATGCAGTTCGTTACGACAGCACTCGACCATCATCACCTGAATAATGAATCTAAAAAAATCACTCCGACTACAGTTTGTTCTGACCCTTGCCCTGCTGAGCACAAGCGCTCTCCAGGCTAGATTTATCGAGCATAAGGAACACAGTCTCGGGCCGACTGGGCTGCTGGGTGTGACATCGCCCAAGGATATCAAAGTCACCAAGGTGATCGAAAACTCACCGGCTGCTGGAAAGATCCAGGTCGGCGATATTATTACCGCTGCCGGGAAAATTACTTTCGCCAACAGCACCCGCCAACAACTCGCCGCCGCCATCGATCAAGCTCAAAGCAAGCAGGGCGGAGGACAGCTCACACTCACTCTCAAGGATGGTAAAAAGGTTGCCCTCAAACTCGGGGTGCTCGGAAGCTACAGCGACACAGCCCCCTACAATTGCCCGAAAACCGATGCTCTCATTACACAAACAGCCGACGCCATTGTGCAATCTAAAAAATTTGGCAGAGGAGACATGAACATCGGCCTGCTCGGTCTACTGGCCACGGGTGAAAAAAAATACATCGAGGTGGTCAAGCAAGCCATTCACGCCGCCAAGTGGGCCCAGCCAGACATACAGTTATCACTTGATAAATATGTCCGCACCGCCTGGGGATGGGGCTATACCAACCTCCTACTTTGCGAATACTACCTGCTCACTGGCGACAAATTTGTCCTACCGGCCATCAAAGCCTACTCGGTGGCCTTGGCCAAGGGCCGAGATGCTGGCGGACTTTGGGGGCACGGCGTGGCCACGCTCGACATCAACAACGGCCAACTTCACGGCCGCCTCCCGGGTTACGCCCAGATGAACCAATCCAGCCTGCCCTGTTTCATTTCTCTCCTCCTAGCCGAAAAATGCGGTATCAATCACCCAGAGATCCAAGCTGCAATCAAACAAAACCACGTATTTTACCAAGGCTTCATCGGCAAGGGCACACTCCCCTACGGCGTCCATGACCCGAAACCAAAATCCTACAATAACAACGGCATGAGCGGCCTCACTGCCGTCGCCATGGCGCTCATCGGCGACAAAAAAGGAGCCATATTCTTCACCCAGATGTCAGCGGCCTCGCACAACATCATGGAAACTGGCCACACTGGCCACTATTTCAACCAACTATGGACCGGACTCGGCGCCAACCTAGCTGGCCCCGCCACCTCCGCCGCCTTTTTTAAGAAAACCAAATGGCTGCACACCCTCAACCGCACTTGGGATGGCAACTACACCTACGACGGCTGTGGCTACCCGAATGGAATTTTCTCCTACCGTGGACTCAGCGACGCCGGCTCACACCTGCTCAACCTCAGCCTAGGACGTGCCAAGCTCCACATCACCGGCCGTGATGCCGACTCGTCAATTTTCCTCAAAGGCAAAGAAGTCGAAGAAATCATCGCCCTACCGACACTAGATTTCAAAAGCATGAGCGACGAGGAGCTCCTCGCCAGCTTTGGACACCCGATGCCGAAAGTCCGCCTCGAA
>Ga0233404_10000061_pt1 | contig 23871 bp, 7 predicted proteins | sample Na_oxic_2_MG_FD_179861 | JGI IMG/M metagenome (GOLD analysis project Ga0233404, IMG submission 179861) | Seawater microbial communities from Saanich Inlet, British Columbia, Canada - Na_oxic_2_MG | ecosystem: Environmental > Aquatic > Marine > Inlet | place: Canada: British Columbia | collected...
GTCGAAATGTTTCTAGCATCATTGTATCTCCAATATGAAAAATATTTTTTCATTGTAGCTAAGTTATGCTTTTTTTACAAGCATTTTTTATTTCGCAACAACTCTAATTTAGACTTTCTGACAGAAATACGTGTAGAAAGGGAAAATTGGGCCCAAGACAATAACCATTCAGTATCCCATAAGCCGGTTTAACGCTTGTGATAGTGTCTGTTGAGTTGGACTTGTAAGAAGGTAGTGCTAGGCTCTGTTGACATTTCACAGTAAGTCTTTGATTTATTAGTGAAAGCATATTTTTATAACTCATTGACAAACATATAGTGAAAAAAGGACCAGGCTCGAATTATTTTGCCGGCCCCAAACATCATAACTGCAATTCTCCTTGATTGAAGTTATTTTTAACTTGTAGGCTGGACATACGATAGCAAGTGTAGGGTGCGTCCTACGCACCATTCTCGGTATGATTTAAAATCATGGTGTGTGGAAAAACCAGATGGTATGGAACCTACATCTGACATTGGTTGCCTGAATTATTGGTGCGTGGGACGCACCCTACGCTTGCTTTCATATAATATGGTCTGTCCCCTATTTGATGGCAGTATTGTGACAAAGAATTTTCCGAAGTTTTCCAACGTTTAGTATCCGGCTTTAACTTGGTAGCCAGTGTAGTACTTAAGATATTTGGAGACGTTCTTTAACAATTAGAATAATTAGTTTTAACAGCCATAGCGGGAGTCTGGCGATTTTTGGCCGGACGGAGTTTGTATAAATATAATACCAAATGAAATATTTACAGATTACCGCTTTGGTTTTGCAACCCCGCTTTACAAATAATGGCTCTTTGCGGGACGGGATTTGTAACTGTCTTAATGTCGGAGCCAGTTTGTAATTGGCTCCATAACGTTGAAAAATGGGCTAGGCTCGATTTAATTTTTAATCTTGGATTTTTATACAAATTGTAATGTTTAAGAAACAATTGTAATGTTTAAGAAACAATTCGATCCTGGCCCCTTTAATTCATGTCGCCATTGTCCACCATTGGCTCACTGATGATAATGGACGCGAAACTGACAATGTAGGAAAACGCCAATTTCGTTATCAATTGGGTAACTTATTGGGTTCGGTAACGGTGGAAGTGGATAAAAATGCTAATCTCATCAGCTATGAAGAGTACTTTCCGTATGGGGGTACTTCGCTGATTGCTGGTAATAACAAGAAAGAAGTAAAACTGAAGGAGTATCGTTATTCGGGTAAAGAAAAAGATAATGCGACGGGGTTGTATTATTATGGTGCGCGGTATTATGCGCCGTGGATGGGACGGTGGTTGAGTGCTGATCCGGCGGGGACGGTGGATGGGTTGAATTTGTATGGATTTGTGGGGGGTAATCCAATGACGATGGTTGATCCAAATGGGAAGAGTCCATACTCGATCCACAGCAAGTTAAGAAGAGGAACAAAAAGTTATGCGTCATTTAACCAAGGCGAAAAACAAATGGGAGGCCATTGCAGGAGCATATGCACATATTGGCTCAAAAGCACATTGGAGGAACCAGAGCGAGGCCCAAAGGATAGTGTTGATGATTTTGTTAGACAAAGGGAAGGAATAGAATCAATGCAACGAATGGGTCGAGCAGCTATTGAGGCTTACGAAGAAAAAATGGAATTGAAGGGGCATCTACTCAACGACCTAACCAGCTTGGGTGTCGAAGAAAAAAGGTTACGGGCCGAGCACCGCATTGAGTCACGAACGTCACACCGAAGCAATCAAGGCGCAGCCAGCTTAGGATACATGTTCGCACAACATCAAAAATACAGTGAAAGACTAGCATCGTTCGACAGCTCTCAGTCGAAAATTCTGAGGGATATACATGCACTGGAGAAAGAATTAGAAATCCCACCCAGCCCCGAGTATAGCGATTTGGAAAAGGTCGGTATGCGAGACCAAAGCGCGCCACATGTATCACCCGTTCCTCTAGACGATTTTCAAGTACCACGACCGGAACATTTCACAGGATTTTTGGTAGTCATCGAACAAGAGCAAAAAAAAGTTAAGCAACGAGCCGCACGTACCGGAGAAAATGATCCGTCTCATGCCATCGCATGTGTGCAATTCCCGGGCAGTGGAGGGTATCGTTTATTAGACCCCAATTATGGTGAGTATAGGTACAAAACAATTGACGCTCTGCGCACGGCTGTTAAGAGGTTGACCACAGAGGTATATCCGCATTATACTCAAGTGCGAACCATCCCGGTGAGAAAAATATCGGAGTAAGCAAGCGTAGGGTGGTAGAAGCGAAACCCACCACAACCTTCGTAAAGATGCCCAATGCCATCATAAACAGCATTTTGCTCCTAAAGCCGGGCAACCTGAAACAGAAGTGAGATTAACGGATTAAACGGATAGTATCAAGCGTGGTGATTGGTTTATCAAGGCTTGGGCTGGGTTTGGTGGCATTGAGTGGTTAGGGTTATTTGATTTAATTGTTTAGTACAGCGGATTAGCGAAATAAACGGATTGATAAAATTAAAAAATCAGTTGATACCGTCAATCCGTTGTACTACAATCATTCAGTACAACTAATTCAGAAATTAACAATTATCCATTAATATTTTAGTTAATCGTTAATTTCTTAATTCGCTGTGCGAAATTATTTTTTATGAGGTAAATTTTTTGTCCGAATCCGGACTTACCGGATTATAGGATTTTCAAGATTAAAAGCAGTTATCCTGTAAATCCTTAAATCCCGTGAATCCTGATTCAGCCAAAAGGAAAATAACATGACAAATTTTTATACAAAGTTATTATTGTTGTTTTTAGTTGTTGGTACGTTTAGCTTAAGCCTTTCATCGGTTGCAAAAGCTGGCGGCTATACGGTATCATGGATACCCAATTATAAAACGGATTGCCCTTCCTCTTGCAAACAAACGATGGTAAAATTTGCCATTCCCGGCGGCGTTAATGCCAACACTGGCAGAGCCTCGTTTTTTGTTTGTATCACCGAAGTGGGAAAGGAATGGCGAACCGGCTACAACCAATGGGAGAAGAATAGCTGTACTATTGGTATTCGAGGCAAAGAACATCAAGGCAAGAAATACTATTGTCTCTGCTCAACAGTACCACAGAGTCCCATGAAATAAAGATAAGGAATGTACATGAAAGAATTGGGGCAGCTATAAAGGATTGTCCCTACATAATATGATGATTCGTAGGGGCAATCCCTTGTGGTTGCCCTAAGATTTCATGCGAATAATCCAATTTGGTTAATTTCTAAATTCGCTGTATTCAACTTAAATATTTAAGGAGGTTAAAAAAAATGAGTCAATCAGATGACTTACTACTATATCTGAAAATGGATAAAATTGTCGGTGGTAAGATCAAAGACATTTACGATGACCAGAAGGATGGAACAATACACGGCACTCCTAAAATTATTAAGGATGATATTTTTGGCCACTGTTTAGATTTTAATGGAATAACTGATTATCTTGTTCTGCCGCAAATCTCTGGTGGTATCAAGTCAATTTCGATGTGGGTGAATATATCCACTGAAAATAACACTAGCAGTTGGCATTATTTGGTAGATGGGAGACAGAATACTGATTCTACTAATGCTTATATTGGAGAATGGGTTGCTATTAAAAGTGTTAGTGAAAAAAATATTGGTAGTAGTAGATGGAGCAAAACGTTTAGTGATGGAGTTGAAAAAACACATGCTCCTGAAACTGTAAATTTGGTTTCTTATAGAAATAGATGGTTCCATATTTATCTAGAACTAAGTAACACTTTAGAACGTGAAATCGTGTTGATGGCACCTTTTTCAAAAAACTCAGAACGTTTGAAAGGCAAAATCGCCAACGTCCGTATCTATAGCGAAGCCTTAAAGAATGAAGATATTTGGAATGACATGGTTGCGGACGTGCCCTCATTAGAGGCTTTCAAATCTGCCATGAACGATAATGAAAAAGCTGTAGAAGTCTTATGGAAAACCAAGCTACATTCCGTCTTCCAAATCACCGCTATACCAAAATCAAGCTTTGTAAAACGGTATAAAGATGCTTTTGGAGACGATAACAAAGCAAAGCAGACTTATGATAACGCCTTAGCCCGCAAAACGGCTCTAATGCTGCATCATGTTAGTTTACTTGATCACACTGGTGCCCATTATCGTAACGCCTTGTTTAATAATGTTGCCCTAAACACGGATGATATGTATGGGCATTTGCCCACCTACCAAGCTCTTTTTGGCGGTTTAGATTTTTGTACCTGTGAACATTGTCGTTCAATTTATTCGCCGGCCGCTTATTTGGTAGACTTGTGGCGTTTGAAACAGAATACGATTACTGTCGAAACAGGTAAAAAAGACGCTTTTAGTTTGGAAAACCGCCGTCCTGATTTAGAACAAGTGTTGTTGAACTGTGAAAATACCGACACCCTTATCCCCAAATTGGATATTGTCAACCGTATTTTGGAAGATCGGGTGTTTAAGAAATTGGCTGATGAGACTTCGACGGCGAATGAAAAAGATATCGCTGCAAAGTTACAGAAACTTGAACCACTAACTCAAGACGAGCGTTTAGTGATTGAGAACAAGGTATTTAAATTCCTATCTGAGAACTACTCTACTCTTACACTTCCCTTTAACTTGCCACTAAACCAAGTGCGAGGTTATTTATCTCATTTAAAGACGGATTTACCGGCTATTTGGCAGGCTTTTCAAGTGGATGAAAACGTGTCTTCATCACAAAGTGCAAGAGAAACGTTATCTATTTCTTCTCAAGAATATGCGTTTTATACAGATGAAAATTTACATCTGAGTATTCAGGGAGTTTCAGTGTAGATTAAAGCAATTCCCTAATAAGCTATATGCCAAGGATAACCACGAATGATTGCCCCTACATAGAAGGAATGGGTAATCTATAGGCATTATTTTTTTAAACCTAAGGAAACATTTATATGACAACTCTGTCAGACACTTTAAAAGAGGCAGACAAGTTTAGAGACTTTTTCAAGTTATCTAAACCGCAACTCAATGAGCTGCTTTTCCACGAAATGGATGTATTAGCGATTGATAATTTTCTGAATCAAAGCGTTAGTGGTATCCTGAAACTAAGAACCACCACTTCTGCCGAAGATAACAAAAAGACAGCAACAGAAATTCTCAATCCTAATGCGAAAGACTTTCTGAATCAACATGCTAAAGCACTGTTAAGCTTGACAGTTGAAGAATTTGTTTTGTCAACAGAGTCCCTAGATTTGTCCCAGAAAGTTAATGCATTTTTGCATCCTGATGCCAAGAATATCTTAACTAAAACGGCAAACCGACAGAAATTCTATATTAATGCTATAGGAGGGGATTCTCCAATTACCCTTAATGGGGATAACAAGCAATTTGAACAACTAACACCGGCAAAGCTGGATCGTATTAATCGCTTTATTCGTTTAGCTAAAAAAGTTGGTTATTCTTTTACTGATTTAGACTGGGTGCTGCAAACACTTGCCAGAATAAAACCGGGAATCATGAGTGACAGCGGTCAAAGCATCGAAGCAGCCATTCCGGTTTTGGCGCAATTTAAACAATGGCAAACTGATTACGATGATATGTCGGTCAATCAACTGTGTACTTTTATTGGAACCCTCAAAGATGTGGGGGCCAAAGAGGATGACAGCTTTTTTGATACGGTATTTAATCATATCAATGCGTCTCTTCCGGCTAGCCAACAGTTTTGGTTACCAGATCCAACGCTTGAATGGACAATACCACTGACTAAGAACAAAGCTGGAACACCAGAAGACGATCCCAAACCTGTCACCGCTCTCCAGACTAAACTGATGGCAGCGTTGGAGGTGAGTGAAGATGAGCTAACGTTAATGGCTTTGCAAGTTATTGCTGCCCAAGCATCACCAACCTCTTATACCATTGCCTTAAGTTTAGAAAATTTATCGGCCTTGTATCGTCTAAGCCAAGTGCCCAAAATGTTGGGGATTTCGGTGTCTGATGGCATTCGTCTGTTAAAAATCATGGGGACAGAAGCCTTAAACTCACTTGCCAGTTCCTCACCTTCCTTGACGGCTTTGACAACCATCCACCAATTGATAGAACTGAATCAATGGCTGCAAGAAGCGGGTATCGAAGTTCAAACCGTGGTAGACCTTCTGGCTAATCCGCAAGCAAAAGTAGCTCATGGGGTTCAGACTGTAAAAAGCCTTCTGGCTCAAGACTCAATAACAGCGGATAATGTTCAAACCGTGGCAGTTCTTCTGACTAATCCGGATTCTCATACTTCGCACTTGTCTAAAGTCAATGAAGTTAAACAACTTAATTTCATTAATAGTCTTTATACGGCCATTTCCAAGGTCACTGTAGGAGAAATCTCACATGGCTTCAGTGAATTGCACTTGCCCAAACTGATTGTGCAAAGGTTGACTCAGCTAACTAACTTGAAAATTGTTAATTCAGAAGGTATTATTCACCAACAGCCGACTTTTGATACGATTCAATCAGATGTTCACAAATTTATTGGCACGGGTGTGCTTGAAGCCTCTGATTTTGCATTTGTTGGAGAACATGTAGATGAACAAAAATTATGGGAAGCATTCCAAAAAGCCAACATCATTGATGCTGAGGGTATTATTCATAAGGAGCCTAATGTTGAAATTGAAACAATAAAATCCCAGCTTCAAGCTCAATTTTCAAACGGTGAACTGGCAACAAAGATTGACGAATGGGCCAAAGAAATTGTCGAAATTGCCCAGCATCGAATTAAAGAAGTCACCAATGATTTAATGGGTATTTTGGCATATTACTACCAAATTCAGCAAAAAACCTTGAATGCTCACTTAGCTGATTTTTGTGAGGTAGCTCACGATGTGATTCAACCGGTGAAAGAACTGGCGAACTTTAAATTGGGTTTACGGGACTCGGCTTCTGAATCGCTGTTGGCGCAAATTCTGCGGCTTTCCTTTGTCAAGGATGGCCATCTTTCTGAGGATTTTGGTATTCCTAACTCAATTAAGCACTATTTAAATGTTCTGACACAACAGGCTTTGCTGGTCAAAACATTCCAATTGAGTTTTGTCGCCGCGCAAAGTTTGGTGGAGCAACCTCAATTCTTTAATATTGATCCACAACACTTAAAAACCGGTGCGTTGACTCACAACGATTTGCGCTCACTTTACCGTTTTAACCAACTGCAAAAGGGTTTCCAAGATACCCATAATAAACTGATTGATTATTTTTCCTCAGCCTCCCAAAGGCTTTACAAACACGAACTGTTGGAATTATGGGGTAATCAAAGCCCGGCTAATGCCTTAGAAGCGGTTAATATACTGTGGAATGGATTGCTCAATAATGGGTATATAGATCAACATGGTGTCCTTCAAAGCAAATTCACTACTGAGGCAAAGTCACTCTGGCAAATTCTCATTGAGTGTGACTGCATTGAGGAAAATGGGGACGGAGGCAAAATTAAAAACTCCATTCCCTCCCAATTCCAAAAAGCAAAGGCTCAATGGACTTTGACAGAAGATGCGGTTAACAAGTTGTGGGAACGACTCAAGGCAGCGGGGACTCTTACTCAAAGTGCAACTCGTGCTAAAGACATGGCCGGTTGGCCCCAAGCCCAATTTGAGCAGTTGGTCAATGCATTGTGGTCTGATGCTTCAAGAAAAACGGACCAAATTCCTGAATATGCCACTGTCAAGGGAGTTTTCCATCTCAAAAAATGCTTTGACTTAAGTAGTCAGTTAGGCTTAAACATTGCAAATCTCATTAACCTGAATCAATTACAAGAAAAAACTACTTACGATGATTACGTTTCGTCAGCTAATACCTTGTTAGCCGCCGTTAAAGCCAACAATACAGCTGACTGGCAAACCACTTACCAAGAAGTTCATGGGCCTCTAAATGAACAGAAACGCGATGCGTTAGGAGATTATGTCCTTAATTTAAATCAAAAGGACCATCCAACCCATGCATTCAAAACCCTACGCGACTTGTCTGAGCATTTGTTGATTGATGTGGAAACCACTCATGCCACCGACACGTCCTTGGTTAAAGAAGCCAATAATGCGTTACAGTGGTATTTTCATCGTTGCCGCATGCATTTAGAGCCGGTGACTATAGATGCCGAGTTAGAAAACTGGTGGCCTTGGATGAAGCACTACCGTGTCTGGGAAGCTAATCGCAAAATCTTCCTGTACCCGGAAAACTACATCAAGCCCGAATTACGTCACGCCAAAACGCCTTTGTTTAAAAAGCTGGAGGAAGAACTCAAACACACCAGTAATACTCAGCAAAACCAAGATGATCCGTTACGTAATCATCTGGATATCTTTGCGGACGAAGTGGCTGAAAAGGCATTCAAAACGTATTTGGATGGTTTTGCGGAAATTGCGACTCTCACCATCACCGGTGGCTATTTCGATCAGAGCGAGGGCAACAAACAATATTTTTGGGTAGGGCGCACTCGAACTGAGCCATATCAGTTTTATTACCGTAAGGCTACGCTTTTTTCCAATGCACCGAATGTAATTGAGGCTGAAGAAAAGGCGGCTAAGGCTGAGGCGGCGGCTGAGGATGCTATTGGTGAAACAGGTGGTAATTATGCTGCTAAGAATAAGACTGCTAAGGAGGCTACTTCGGCTGCTAATAGAATTTCCCAAGCTGAAGTGAAAAAATGGTTCCCATGGGAGAAAATTGATCTCACTATTCAGGCTGAAAAAGTCTTCCCTGTCTTTGCCTTCCAACGTCTCTTCTTGTTTTGGTTGGAAGCCAAGGAACAATCTTTTTCTACTGATGATGGTAAATCCGGCAAAGGCATTGAAGTGACGATTTGCTACTCTTACCATGATTTTAATGGGAAATGGGTTCATTCTCAAAAATTGGGGGATTCATTTTGGGTATGTAGCCCCCCCAAACAAGCTACTCTTAAAACCACCAAAGGTAGTACCAGTGGCGAAGTTATTCAAACAGAGATAGTATCACTAAACCACTTCAATGTCACTGATGAAAGTATTAAACAAGCTAAAAACGTTGTTTCTGATGCCAGAGTTGCCCTCAGTTATGACAGAGAAATTATTAAGGTTGTTTTTAATAAACCACAAATAAATCAATGGATTGCAAAAAATAAGGATGGTGTAGAGCTTGAATCAATAAATGTATCTAAGCTTGAAATTACAAAAACATTGGACAATAATTTGGTTGAAAGCTTAGAACCGTTGGAAGATAAATCCGAGGTTATAACAGTGAAGCGAGTGTCATCTCCTCTAAAGGAGGGAGTAACAATTGAAGACTTAATAACACTCTCCACTAAAGAGAACATTTGTAACTTTCAGTACGAAAGTTCTGCTGCCTCATTTCCAATATTCGATGCTGACTTCCTAAAAAATAGCTCAGAAACAGTTCACCAACTCAGCACTAGCTTGTTCTCCGGTGGCATTGACACGCTGCTAAAAGTTGAATCCCAAAATGCTTGGATTTCAACGGATCCAACCACCGTAACAGGCGGGCCAAACAGCATGTATTTCTGGGAAATATTTTTCCAAGCCCCGTTTTTGATTGCCAATCACTACAACACAGCGCAACGGTTTGAACAAGCGCAAAAGTGGTATCACTACATTTTTAATCCAACTACCGCGAATGCAGAGGATTCCAAAGATAAGTATTGGCATTTTGTAGGACTCCAAAGTGTTCATAATCCAACCCTTAGTGACTCTGACAACAAGTCAAAAGCCGGGCAAAGTAATGCCTCTTTAATGCAAGCCTATCTTGATGATCCGTTTGAACCTCATGCAATTGCCGCGTTGCGCCCGGTGGCTTATCAAAAAACCATTGTGATGCACTATATCGACAACCTGCTAGATTGGGGCGATCAATTGTTCCGTCAATATACGCGGGAATCCATTGTGGAAGCAACAGTGCTGTATATGATGGCGTATGATTTGTTAGGCAAGAAACCTACTAACATGGGTCCTTGTCCATTACCCAATCCAACGACCCTCAAGCAAATTTTGGCCGAATATTCCTCCAAAATCCCCAAATTTTTGCTAGAACTGGAAAAAAGTAATATCACGCTCCCGACTACAGTCGATGCGAAGGATAATCCCAACAACTCCATTCCGCATACCGATTTCGGGATTCCGGAAAATGAGTTGTTTATTCAATACTGGGATAGAGTTCAGAATCGCTTATACAATATCCGTCATCAACTGAACCTCATGGGGAAAAAACAAGCATTACCGCTGTTCCAACCCCCAATTGATCCCAATTTGCTGCTTGAAGCGTTGGCACAAGGGAGCAGCATTAGCCAAGCCTTAGCCGGACTCCAAAGACCGGTGCCATTCTATCGCTTTAACCATTTGATTGAAAAAGCCAAAAGTGTCACCCAAACCGTCATCCAATTTGGCAATACGCTGTTAAGTGTGTTAGAGAAAAAGGATGCTGAACACTTGGCGTTATTACACAGTACCCAAGAAAAACAAATCCTGACCTTGACGCATACGATTAAGCAAGATCAACTACAAGCGGCTCAAAACTCGACTCAAGCCCTACAAAAAGGCAAGGAGGGTGCCCAAGCCCGTTTAAATCATTACAACGACATCGTCAACACTGGTTTATTGGCCGGCGAAACAGCGCAACTCGCTCTTTTGGGTACATCTATCGAGATTCATGCGGGGGCTCAGGCGGTTAAAATCGGGGCAGCTATTGCTTATGGCGTTCCCACTATTTTTGGGTTGGCAGATGGCGGTTTTCATCCCGGCAATGTTGTTCATGAAGGCGTACTGATTACGGAAGGAATAGCCCAAAATCTGAATTTCTTAGCGGAAATCAGTGCTATTGCAGCCCAACATCTGCGCCGTAGCGAAGATTGGCGGCTCCAACAAACGTTGGCTCAACATGATGTTAATCAAATTACCGACCAAATTAGTGCTAGCCAAATTCAAGAGCAAATTGCCCAACAAGACATCGAAGTGTTGGAGAAAAATATTGACCAGAATAACGAAATTGCCGATTTCCTTCGCAACAAATTCACCAATGAAGAATTGTATGAATGGATGCAGGGTAAACTGGCCAGTCTGTATTTCCAGAGCTATCAAATCGCGTTTGACTTAGCCCTGTCTGCCCAACGTGCTTTACAATTTGAACTGGGACGGGAAGACACTTATATTCAATTGGGCTATTGGGATGATTTACATAAAGGACTAATGGCTGGTGAAGGTTTGATGTCTGATCTACAAAGGTTGGACAAAGCGTTTCTGGATCAAAATGAGCGTCGCTTTGAATTGGAAAAGACCATTTCATTGTTGTCTCTTGATCCTAAAGCTTTGTTAGATCTCAAAACCGAGGGGAGTTGTACTTTTGATCTCAGCGAAGATGTATTTGACTATGATTACCCCGGTCATTATTGCCGCCAAATTAAAAGCGTTACCCTAAGTTTTCCGGCGGTAGTTGGCCCTTATCAACAGATTCATGCTACATTGACCCAACTCAGTCATAAAACGGTGCTGAAACCGGAGCCAAAAGCCATTGAATATTTGCTGAAAAAAGACAAGCGTCGCGCAACCGATAAACAGCCAACTACCGATATCCTGCGGCAAGATTGGCGAGCCAATCAACAAATCGCTACTTCGCAAGGCGTAAATGACAGCGGCTTATTTGAATTAAACTTTAGAGACGAACGTTATTTACCATTTGAAGGCACTGGTGCGGTTTCCAGTTGGCAACTAGACATGCCTCATGCCAACAATGCGCTTGATTTTGATGGGCTAACGGATGTTATTATGCAACTGCGTTACACCGCTTTACCGGGGGACAATAATTTCCGCAATGCCGTCCACAGCCATCTCAAAAAGTTTAACGGGTCTCGTTTTATCAGCCTAACCCACGAATTTCCCAGTGCGTGGCAAAGCTTTGTGGCATCAAAAGGAACCCAGCCGATGAAATTTAAAGTAACTCGACAGATGTTTCGCATGAATCTGAGCGCGCCTAAAATTACCCAAATCACGCTTTTTTACCAAGATAAGAATGGGCAATCCCATACAAAGGGCGAAGGGCTACAATTGGACTTGCTAGGGAAACCGGCTGTTGCCTTTGGTTCTCCCATCAGTGAGGCGCTTGATAAAAAACAGAGTGACTGGACGATTACCAAGTCCACGGAAGGAAGTATTGAGCTTGGAAATGTGGAACAAATGGGACTTATTGTTCATTATGAAGGTGAACTTATATAGTAGGGCAACGATTTTCACTTTTTTTGTCTGAATCATGATTCTCAGGATTAAAGGATTTTCTGGATAAAATTTCAAATTTTGAAAATATTATTCTGAAAATTCTAAAATTTTGAAAATTCTGATTCAGACAAAAAACTATTCGTTAATTTCTAAATTCGTTATACTTTTACCCAAGGAGGTTTAAAAAAATGAGTGAGTCAAATGGCTTACTACTGCATCTGAAAATGGATCAGATTGTCGAAGATAATGGAGGTAATAAGATAATCCCAGACATTTCAGGCAATAGCCATCATGGAACAATACCTAGCTATAGCTGTCTCAAAATTGTTTCTGACGGTGCTTTCAGCAATTGTTTAAACTTTGAGGAAAATTGTGTAAATTATGTGGCTTTACCAGTAGCCGCTTTCCCAAAAGGAAACGAAATTACGATCAGCTTTTGGGCAAAGGGAGATAATTCTTTACCCAAGAATACTTCTGTGGTTTCTGCAGAAAGTAAATCAACAGAAGAAGAATCTAGTATGTGTGCTATAGCGTTACCTTGGGGAGATGGTAACATTGACTTCCTTTGTGGTAGAGCCAGTTCCGATTATGATCGAATAGAGAAATTTGATAAAGACTCTAATTTCAAAGGTAAGTGGGTGCATTGGGCCTTTACTAAAAACGCTACCACAGGTGAAATGAAGATATATTTGAATGGCACCCTTTGGCTTAGTGAGCAGAATAAAAAAGAGCCGGTACCCGCTGTGTCATCATTTAGCTTAGGCCCACTACATACCGAATATTACTATGGCAAAATAGCTTCTTTTCGTGTGTATAATAAAGCGTTGTCTGTGGAAGAAATCATCGCTCAAGATGACTATCTCGCTCGCCTAATCCCAATAACGGATAATAATTCCACTTTTGCGGTGAATTTAATCCAACAAGGGCTACATTCCGTCTTCCAAATCACCGCTATACCAAAACCAAAGTTTATACAACGGTATAAAAATATTTTTGGAAACAATGAAAGCATAGCAAAGCAAGCTTATGATAACGCCTTAGTCCGCAAAACAGCACTCATGCTACATCATGTCAGTTTACTTGATCACACTGGTGCCCATTATCGTAACGCTTTGTTTAATAATGTTGCCTTACAAACTGACGATATATATGGGCATTTACCCACCTACCAAGCTCTTTTTGGTGGCTTAGATTTTTGTACTTGTGAACATTGCCGTTCAATTTATTCGCCGGCCGCTTATTTGGTAGATTTGTGGCATTTGAAACAGAATACCATTACTGTCGAAGTAGATAAAAAAGACGCTTTCAGTTTGGAAAACCGTCGCCCTGATTTAGAACAAGTGCTGTTGAACTGTGAAAATACCAACACCCTTATCCCCAAATTGGATATTGTCAACCGTATTTTGGAAGATCGGGTGTTTAAGAAATTGGTTGATGAGTTGAAGGAAAAAAGTTGGGTTTCATTGTTAGAAGATGTTAAATTTAAGCGTTTAATGTCCTATACTGGGCAATTTGACGTGCTGTTCTCTAATCCTCATTTTAAGGTGGTGTATAACAATCCCCTGTTTTATGAATTTTTTTCCCAACATCAAGCTGCCCTTATAAAAAAAGAATTTGAAATAACTGACGAACAATTTAAGGACTCTCTATTAACCAAAGACAATGATTTTGTTGAGCTTCTTAAAAACAACCTATTTCGTGAAGTGGTGATAAACACTCCCCAATTTGAGCCGCTTCTCTTATCTCGTTACTTTGAAGAAGTCATAGCCCATCCTTCATTTAAGGTTTTTCATCAACTGATGCAAGAGGCTACATTTCAAAAGCTTTTTAAAAATTCTGACTTTAGAAAGTTACTCTCAGATTCTGATTTCGTTAAATTATTGCGATTTGCGCCACTTAAGTCGTGGTATCAAAAACAGAATGCTGAAGACGAACAAGAAACAGTGACTTCGTTTGGAAATTGGCTTAGAAGTAAAAACTTCACAAAGCTTGGCAGAATCGTAGATAGCTTTTGGGAGAACATTGTAGAATTACCAGAAACAGTTGAAGAATTTTTGGAAAAATTAGATATTGAGTCTCTTGAACAAAACGTTATTGAGGACGACAGTCAAGATGGTTCTTTTAATGCTGATTATCTAAATGACTTATTGTTCAAAAATTCTGATTTTAAAACATTCTTGTTAGAAAGCAATATTGACGAATTGAGAAAAGGCAACGACTTTTACCAATTTTTCAATAATGGTTCTTTTAGAACTTTACTGAGGGATAGTGATTATTTTTACACCATCATTGCTATAGAAGGTGAAAACAAAGCAATCCCAAATCAACAGTTTTGGGAATTATATGAACACTATTCTTCGGGAAAGGGAGCCCACGGAAATATAGTAGATGATATTCAAACAGATATCGCAGCACTTCCAATCGCTGCAAAGTTACAACAAATTGAACCGTTAACTCAAGACGAACGTTTAGTGATTGAGAGCAAGGTATTTGAGTTTCTATCTGAGAACCAGTCTACGTTGGCTCTTCCTTTTAACTTGCCACTGAGCCAAGTGCGGGATTATTTATCCCATTTAAAGACAGATTTACCGGCTATTTGGCAGGTTTTTCAAGTGAAGGAAGACCAAGAAGATATACTTTCGTCACAAAGTGCAAGAGAAATGTTATCTATTTCTCCTCAAGAATACGCGCTTTATACTGACTAATGTATATTGTCCCTAGATTCTACCTAGAGCTATTCACTCAATCCTTATGGGGTTGAGCCATTGACTTTTATTTAATTATGACAACTCCTAACAAAATATCAACCACAAAATTATCCTTGCCCAAAGGCGGTGGTGCTATCCAAGGCATCGGTGAAACCTTTTCACCGAATGAATTTACCGGTACCACTAGCCTATCTATTCCGATTCCAACCTCCCCGTGTCGCGGCTTTGAACCGCAACTTAGTGTGAGTTATAGTTCCGGATCCGGTAATGGGCTATTTGGCTTGGGCTGGGGATTTTCGATTCCAAATATTGCCCGCAAAACCTCTAAAGGCCAACCGCAGTATAATGAAGACGATACCTTTTTGCTGTCTAATGCGGATGATTTGGTGCCAGTCGTAGATGGGCAACGCTCAGAAACTCAAAATGATATTTCCTACAGTGTTTTTGCTTATCGTCCTCGCACGGAAGGGCTATTTGCAAAAATTGAACATTGGATCAATCAAGACACCCAAGAATCTTATTGGTTAGTCACGGATCGAGACAATATCACCAGTATTTTTGGCAAACAGGAATCCGCGCGAATTGCTGATCCAGAAAATGCAACGCATATCTATCAATGGTTGTTGAATGAAACCTTTGATGCGAAAGGCAATCATATTATTTATGAATATAAAGCTGAAAATAGCGACAATATACCTGAAGATGCTATTTACGAACTAAACCGTAGTCAAACTGCCAATAAATATATTGCACGTATTCAGTACGGTAATGATAAGCCTATAAAGGGTAGCCTTCTGTTAAACCCACCAGCATCAACACCGCTCTGGCATTTTGAGGTTCTATTTGATTATGGGGAGTACTCTCAATATAATGAAACCAAAAAAGATTACCTTATCGATACAACCCAACCCAATCTCAATCCTGCAAATGGACAAAAATGGACGAAACGCTTAGATCCGTTTTCCAGCTACCAAGCCGGATTTGAAATTCGTACCCAGCGGTTGTGTCGCAATATTTTAATGGTTCATCACTTTGCAGAAATCCGCCAAGATGATGAAGAGAATCCCCTGCCGGTGCTGGTTCATGTCACGCATTTCCGTTATGATGACAATCCTAATATCACCAAACTTAACCAAGTAGAATCCATCGGTTATCGCTATGAACAGAATAAGTATCTCACCAAAAAATTACCGCCCGTAACTTTTCAATATACGCCGTTTGAGCCACCACAAAATCAGCAAGCTTTTCAAACATTTCGGCAGGAAAATGGGCAGCCGCTGCCCGGGCTAACCCGTACTCCCTATCAACTCATTGATTTATATGGTGAAGGCATTCCGGGCATTCTTTACAATGATGGGGTGACTATTCTCTATTGGGAAGCCCTCAGCAATGGCGATAACAGTGATCCCATTGAATATGCCGCGCCTGAAAATCCCCAAACTTTTCCGATTGCACGTAATCTACCCGCAACGCGATTGCTCGACCTGACCGGCAATGGTCGTTTGGACTTAGTGGTCAGTAATTCGTCTGTAACTGGCTATTATGAAGTCAACCCAGATCACAGTTGGCGCAATTTCCAAACGTTTTCAACAGTGCCGACTGAGTTTAATCAACCCGATAGCCAATTGGTCGATGTGACGGGCGATGGTCTGGCCGATTGGGTCCTCATCAAACAAGATCAAGTGCAAGTCTATCCGTCCAAAGGCCCCCAAGGTTTTGCGGCCCCCTTATTGCCAAACCGGGAAACGGATGTTCCTCAATCCAAACCAGCCTCCCCTAAAGAACTCCTGCGCTTTGCCGATATCTTTGGTACTGGGCGGCAACATCTGGTCCGGATTCGGAATGGCTCAGTAGACTGTTGGCCCAATTTAGGTTATGGCCGTTTTGGTTCCAAAGTCAGCTTAGCAAATGCCCCTCAATTTGGCGAAAATTTTGATTCTGCCCGGTTATTTTTGGTTGATATGGATGGCTCTGGTACGGTTGATCTGGCTTATATCCATGCCAACCACATTGATATCTATTTCAACCACAGCGGCAATACTTTCACCACCGAGCCACTGAATATTACCTTACCAAGTGGGTGGGATAACTTAGATCAAATCAGCTTTGCCGATGTCTATGGCAAAGGCTATGAATGTTTGATTTTCAGTGAAACCCACCCAGAACCGCGCCAGTGGTGTTATGACTTTTGTCAGGGCCGCAAGCCCCATCTGTTGCAACAGATGAAGAACAACATGGGCGCGGAAACTCTGATAACGTATGCCAGTTCGGTCAAATTTTATCTGAAAGATAAGAAAAAAGGGCAACCGTGGCTGACTCATGTGCCTTTTCCGGTGCAAGTGGTAGAAAAGATTACCCATAACGATTTGATTGCTAAAACTCAACTGGTCAGCACCTTTACCTATCATCACGGTTTTTATGATGAAGTGGAACGGGAATTTCGGGGATTTGGCAAAGTCACCAGACAGGATGCGGAAACCTTTAACGGCGAAAAATCCAAGCAAGCGGAATATGTGCAACCGGCTTTGAGCAAAACTTGGTACCATACCGGCTCTGCACATCAGAATACTTTGACGGGCCAATATAAGCATGAATATTATCAGAAAGATACGAAAGCAACCCAATTACCGGACAGTACAATTAATTATGGTGACGGAGAAAAGGATACCAAAACGCGGCGCGAAGCCCAACGCACCCTCAAAGGGCATGTCTTACGCACGGAACTATATGGTTTAGATCAACCGACTCATCCTTATTCAGTGGTTGAAACCAATTACCACGTTCGGCAATGCCAAGCTGAGGAAGATAATCGTCATGCGGTTTTTTACGTTCATCCACAAGAAACGCTAACTTACGACTATGAACGCAATCCCAACGATCCTCGTTTCAGCCATGATGTGATTCTTGAAGTCGATGAATATGGCAATACCCTCCAATCTTGTCACATTGCTTATGGCCGCCGGCAAGGTACCACTAAACCTGAATATTTCACGGAAGCGGAATGGCAAAAGATCACCAATGCTCAACAAGCATTGAAGGTGATTTACGCGCTTAACGATTACATTAATAAAACGGATCAAGAAGGGCAACCACAAGATGATTACTTTATTCAAATGGATCAAGAAGGGCAACCACAAGGGATTATCCCTACCGAATCGATGCATCTCCTGGGCGTTCCAAAGGAAAACCGCACCTACGAAATTAAAACATTACCCACTTTAGAATCTGACAAAGAAACCTTATCTTTTGAGCAACTTAAGGAACATTTTCAGCCACTTCCTGCTGACAGCAACTTACTTGACTGGCAACGGCATTTTTATACAGCACCAGATCCATATTACCCCCTTGAATTTGGCGAAGTAACGGCAGAAGAATTGCCTTCGTACACTGAACATGTGGTATTTTCTGACGAACAAGTTGAACAATTACAGGAAGCACTACAAACGGCGTTACAACACAGCTTTAACGAGGCCCAACAGCAAATAGGTGGTGACGAAAACTTTGACCAATACCAATTTGAGAAATTACCCAAAGCCTTACAAGAAGCTGGGTTGCAAATAAGCGAGTATTTGCAGCAATCAAATAACACTGATGAGAAACATCACCAACTTGGGCAATTCCTGGAAGCACTGCGAACTGGCTTACAGTATTACAACATACACGTAGGTGATAACGATAATTTTGAAGACCAACAATTACCGGACAATCTACAAACTGCCGTTAATAAAATAGCCGAATATTTAGGGCAGTTTCATGATGACGAATACACGGAATCACATGTACAGCTACCACCGGAAGCACTACAACAATTTGGACAATTACTTAAATTATTGCAAACGGCTTTGCAGCAGTATCAGCTAGGCGGTGACTCTAGCTTAGAACACCAAATAGAACAGTTACAGGAAGCATTACAAACGGCGATAGATGATCAATACACAAGCGGTGACGACAAATCTGGCCAACAAAACGGCGAATTACCAGCGGACGTATTCAAAACTCTTTTGGAAGACCAAGCCAAAGGTGGTTACAAGAAACATGACGGATATTGGTGGAATCCGGGTTTACGCGAAATCTATTACGATATTGCTCAATTTTGTTTGCCCCAAGAAACCTTAGATACGTTTGGAAACCGGACAAATTATGAGTATGATTTATATAACTTGTTGTTAAGCAGCACGACAGATACTTGGGGTAACACCGTCTTAGCAGAAGAATTGGACTATCAGGTTTTGCATCCTCAAAAAATCATTGACATCAATGACAACTGTAGCGAAGTCTGCTTTGATCCGTTGGGGATGGTTATTGTCACGTCTCATTATGGCACTGAAAATGGGAAAAAAATTGGGTTTAAGTCCTTAACCGAATATAAAAAACCAAAAGAAGCCCCAACTTACGACAATGTTCTTAAAGAACCACAAAGTTATCTGCAAAATGCGGCTACCTATTTTTACTATGATCTGTTCAGTTGGCAAGATGAAAAACGCCAACAGCCAGTTCATGCCATTCAACTGATGGCTGAGAATTATCCGGACCAACAAACCGAACCTTCCCAGATTCACATTCATATCACTTATAGCGATGGTTTTGGCAGGATTCTGCAACAAAAAGCGAACGTTGAGCCGGGTGAGGCACAAAATCACCTAAACCCACAACAGAATGAACCGACAACAAACCGCTGGCTTACCTCCGGGCGCAAACGCTACAATAATAAAGGCAAACCGGTTAAACAATACGAGCCTTATTTTATCAATACCCCGGATTTTATTGACAACGATACCCTAAACCAGTTTGGGGTTAGTCCAACGCTTTACTATGATCCGTTAAACCGAGTTGTCAAAATAGAAACGGCCAAAGGTTTCTTGATCAAACGGGAATGGACACCGTGGTCCGAAAGCCATTATGACCAAAATGATACGGTGAAAGAGTCGCCTTATTATAAGGCTCATTCTGATGATCTGGAGATTAAAAAAGCCGAAATATTTGACAACACGCCCGAACAGGTCATATTGGATAATTTGGGACACACTCTGGTTGAGGTACGGCTGAATAAATCGTCATCGGCCCCGAAGATTGTCTCACTGAAAACTTGGCACGAATGGGACATTGAAGGCAACCTCCTATCGAGTGCAGATCCGCGTTTGGCTCCAAAAGGTATTAAAAATTTCCAATATACCTACGATATGCTCGGACAACGGCTGAAAACTGAAAGTGTTGATGCCGGTACCCGCTGGCATTTGGTGAATGTGATGGGCAGTCCCATCTATAGTTTGGATGCACGAGGCACTCAAATTTGGATGACTTACGACGAACTTCATCGCCTCAGTCAGGTAGAAGTCCAACAAGGAGACGAGTCCAAGAAAACAGTCGAGCAGATAAATTATGGTGAAGGGCAAACAGATGACAAAGACAAGAATCTGCGAGGCCGGGTTTACCATCACTATGATCAGGCTGGTGGTGTTATGACAGAAAGCTACACGATTCATGGTCAAGCGCAATCCCAGAGTCAGCAGTTGAGCCGAGATTATCATCAGATGGTAAACTATGGATCAGCAGAACATCCGAATGATTTATTACAAGAACAGAAGTATCAATATCACTACTACTATGATGCCTTGGGCCGTATTACCACGCGAGTTGATCCAGATAAAAATGAACTAACCCCGAAATATCATCTCTCTGGCAAGCTTGCTCAAGTGTGGCTTAAAGTCACTGGCGCGGAAAAAGCCAAAGAGTATGTTCAGTCAATCCAATATAATGCTAGAGGACAACGCTTGCATATTGATTATGGTAATAATATCCGGACTCAATATAGCTATGATCCAAACACGTACCGACTGACTGAAATCAAGAGTGGTAAGAATCAGAATGGAAATACGTTGCAAGACTTGACTTACACTTATGACCCGGTGGGTAATATTACTCGTCTCAAGGATGTGGTATTAGACAAGGATTCCGACTACACCTACGATGCTCTGTATGAACTAATTCAGGCAACTGGTTGGGAAAGCAAAACTCCTGAGAAAGTATTGTCCTTACCAAACCAATTGAATGAACTTGAATTACAACCCTATACCAGAACATTTAGTTACGATGTTGCCGGTAATCTATATGAAGTCGAAGCGAATAAAAAAACCATTAGCAAAATGACAGTGGCAAATGGTTCTAATCGTGCTGTGAGTAGCAACATAATAAAGAAACACCCGAACAAAGAGGTGAACGATTTTTTTGATCTCAATGGCAATCAAATCCAAACCGACACGCTGGATGAAATATATTGGAACTATCACGACAATATTCAACAGGTTCACAAAATTGATGCGGAGACCACTGAATATTATGTTTACAACAGTGCTGGTCGTCGCATCCGAAAAGTAACCGAACGTGATGGAAAGAAGATAGCCGAAACCATTTACTTGGGTGACTTGGAAATTCGCAGCGAAAATGACGGTGACAAAACTCATTACCTTCGTATTATGGATGATCAACGGGTGATTGCCACTCGTATTGAATGGAAGGGAGAGGAAGATATTCCAGCACCACAAATCCATTATACCTTGGACAACCATTTGGGTTCCTGTCTGCTTGAGTTAGATGAACGTGGTTTCCCGATTAGTTATGAAGAGTATTATCCGTATGGTGGTACCACTATCAGGGCTGGCGGGATTGAACATAAACATTACCATTATTCAGGGAAGGAAAAGGATAAGCAAACCGGGTTATATTACTATGGTGCACGGTATTATGCGCCTGAATTGCGGCGGTGGTTGAGTCCTGATCCGGCTGGGACAGTGGATGGGTTGAATTTGTATGGGTTTGTGGGGGGAAATCCAATACTAATTAAAGATTTAGACGGACAAAATGGAGAAGAGAGTGAAAATATATATGACATGAATGCAGAAGCGGCAAAAGAAATCATAAGTTCAAAAGCCAAACAAAGACCAAAGCCACTGACCTTTTCCCAGCTAGTTGAAAAACAGCAAAAAATAGAGCGTCTAGATACGATCCCATCCGACTTAAGAGAGAAACCAACGATAAGGGACCGAGGTGTTGGGTACTTGAAATCTGTTATCACGGGTGGTGTTGCTGGAGGCATAACCGAAGTGATTGATCGTAACTATAAGCCCAGCTACAAACGGATCAAACCTCAGATACCGATGGGTCCCAAACGAAAGGGAATCAAAATCTTAGGTCATGGAATTGGATTGATTAAACCAGCCCCACTCATCGGAGCGGTTGCAAGTGGACTGGAAGCGGGCTTAGTCAATTACAGTGTAGATGTACTCAAGGGAAAAGCATTTGCAATGGGATCAGTAAACACTATTGTGGGTTGTGTAGAATCAGCCGCGTATCAAGGGGTAGCCCCTTTGTCATATACATTAGGGCTAACAGGATTCGGCTCATCCTTTGTAGAATTCAGAGCAACAATAGACCAAAGAGGACCATCACACGAAGAATTAACGAAAGTATATAATGTTATTGACACCCGATTAGAGGAGGGTAGGGAATTGGAAAAAGAACTCACACTATTACCAGACACCAACAAGACAAAAAAAGAACTCCACACAAAGATGGAATTCTTAGAACGACAGAAAACTAAAATAGAAAACCGAACAGGATACGTGGAGACACGATTATGATTACAAGCGAGCGTAGTAGAGCGAAGCGAAACCCACCCCTCTTAATGGCTTGCCCAATGCCATCTATGACAGCATCTTGCTCCTAAAGCCGGGCAGCCTGAATTGATAGCTGATAATATTAGCGGATGAAACGGATGGTGTCAAGTTCGGATTGAAACAAACTTCTATAGACTGTTTGTCGGAATTTTGAATCTTTTCCAAAAGATAGATATACTGAATGTGGTGAAATGTATTGATTTGCTTCACCTAAACCATTAAAGCAGTAACAGCGAAAACGGTACAATGCAGAACCATTTGCCAAAGCAAGCGTAGGGTGGGTAGAAGCGAAGCGGAAACCCACCGCCATCCATTTAACAGTTAGCCCAACGCCGTCACGGACAGTATCTTACACATAAAGCTGGGCAACCTAAATCTGTAGTACAACTGATTTGCGGATTAAACGGATAATGTTAAGTGCAGTGATTGGTTTATTGAGGCTTTATTTTGGCAGGGTTTGATGGCGTGAGTTGTATATGGCAACCACAAGGGATTGCCCCTACAGAATGATGTATTTATAGGGACAATCCTTTAAGGTTGCCCTTTGCTTAGTGAATTTTGTTAATTTCTAAATTCGCTGTACTCAATCACTGTACTTGATGGGTTGTACTAATATTATAGAAAAGGAGGTGTAAAATCATTTAATTGTGTCGTTTATTGGGTAAACTTGACTTATTTTTCATTTTGGATAACAAAGAGGTAAAAGTATGAAAAAACTGTTAATTGCTTGGATGACAAGCTTATTAGTGTTGTACACTCTGGCAGGTTGTAACGATAAAAACGGTAAAGAGACCAGTGATTTCAAACCAGTACCGTTGCCAGATCCCGGCATTCAGGGTTATCATTTTCCTGAACCAGAAGTGAACCTGTTAAAGTGGACTTTTGCTGATCAACAACATGAAATTAATACCCATGCTTGGGGACTTTGGACTAGAAAAGGGGCCAGGGTCGAATTATTTCGCTGGCCCCAAACATCAGAATGGCAGTTCTTTTTGATTTAAATTCTCTTCAGGTTCATTCTCTTTTTGTTTTTTGGATGTCTACCTCTTGGTTTCGGTTCGCGCCGAAGCCCCACCATAAAAAAGTAAAAAAGGGGCCAGGCTCGATTTAATTTTTAATCTTAATCTTAGATTTTTATACAAATTGTAATTTTTAAAAAACTAATTCGACCCTGGCCCCTTTAATTTACCTTTAATTTATGTGGTTAGAATAGACTCTGAAACCGGTGAAGTACGGGCACCGACTCAAGAAAATAGAGACTTTCCCG
>Ga0233404_10000062_pt1 | contig 23559 bp, 17 predicted proteins | sample Na_oxic_2_MG_FD_179861 | JGI IMG/M metagenome (GOLD analysis project Ga0233404, IMG submission 179861) | Seawater microbial communities from Saanich Inlet, British Columbia, Canada - Na_oxic_2_MG | ecosystem: Environmental > Aquatic > Marine > Inlet | place: Canada: British Columbia | collected...
GTTCCAATTTCATCAGCCGCTTCCCGCGCCAGTTTGGCACCCGCGACATTAATTTCATAAACCAAATCTTCCATTTGGTAATCTGCCATAGCCGTTCGTGTCGCACTGAAAGTATTCGTTTCAATCAGATCGGCACCCGCCTCAAGATATTGGGTATGAATATCCCGAATAATCTGTGGCTGGGTTAATGACAAAAGATCATTATTGCCCTTTAAATCGCAACCCCACTTTTTAAAACGTTCCCCTCGATAATCATCTTCTTCCAGTTGATGCCTTTGGATCATGGTCCCCATCGCACCGTCAAGAATCAAAATACGTTGCTCTAACAGGGATTGGATGGTATTAAAAGCGTTAGCATGAGACATTGGATTTCCTATATTAATAAGTCATTTGAATTAATAATTATAATTGTTATTATAGCTGAATATTAACTGAGTTAAAATGTAACGACTCAGTCTTAGCATGTTAAAAATACTATTTTTTGAAAAAAGAGTATTTCTTTTTTAATCTGTGTTTTATAGAAATGCGAATTAAGAGTTGAGGAATTCTTTTAAAATCATATAATTAAAATTTGTGATTTTGGGTAATGCCTGGGTTGGTTTTCTTAGCTATTGTTTTGAGTAGACACACAAATTTCAACTCTTAATTCGCATTTGAAGTATATGAAATATATAAAATAATTATTTATACTCGATGATCAAGTTTTTAATCTGACAACAATAACTACTTTAATCTGATAATAATAACTACAAGGATTGCATATAAACAGGGATAAACCGTTTGAACTTGAGTGGTGGTATAATTTGACTTATCCTTGTTTATATACAATCCTTGTAGTTATTGTTTGAGATAGCGAAAAAACTTGATCATCGAGTTATAGGAACAAGTCTAATAAACTGCCTAATAAGAACTGGTGTGGAGCTTTATGGTTTTCATCTTTGAAATACTTTGAAAAAGCGCTTGACATCTTTGAAAAATTAGAATATAATGGATACCGATTAAATTTAAGTACTTGATTTTATTGCTGTTCCAAAAAATGGGAATATCAATAAAATCAATAAGTTGTGTTAAATCGGTATAGACTCTAATAGCCGCATGTAAAAGATGAAAAAAATGCTTGACTTACTGAAATGGTTTGGTAATTTATTTGGCAGTCTTTAAAAAGTTGTGTGCTAAATATTGTTGGATATTTGATTCATTATGGACAAATTTTCCAAACATCAAAAATAAAATTAAAAACACTTATGATATTTTTTGATAAAACCCATTAAGTTAAGTTTAATAATTTGCATTTTATGGCTGTATATTTAGCAACTGTTAATTATTTATTGGGTAAAATTGAAGGGGCCTAACTCACTCGCCGTATTTTGTAGGTGTATCATGGCGCATCATACACTATAAATAAATGGGAAATGGGAATGCGCTCGCTCCGTTGGAGGAAAACATAAAATGTGGTCTACCCCCTATTTTTTACCAGTTACCACCGGTTCCACCTGTGGCTATTCACATAAAATATTTTCACTGAAACTCGGAGGTTTGGTTCCAAACATTTCTGAAAATCTATAGAACAAAAAAATGGCTAAACTATCATTACCAATTACACATATTAAACCTCATTACAGCATTGTAGTCATCGGTTCGGGCTACGGCGGTGGGATTGCAGCATCTCGCCTGGCGAGAGCCGGACAGCAAGTATGTTTATTAGAACGCGGCAAAGAATTCCAAATGGGTGATTTTCCTAATACTTTGTTTAAAGCAAACAAGGCTATGCAGCTTGATACCAGTGTTATGCGCTGGGGTTCTAAAACGGCTCTTTTCGATTTACGCTTCAACAAAGATATGAATGCTTTAATGGGATGTGGATTAGGAGGGACTTCGCTTATTAACGCTGGTGTCATGCTGGAAGTTAATCCGTTCATTTTTGAAAGTTCTAAATGGCCTAAAGAATTTACCGGTGATAAAGAGGGCTTAGAAGCTGCTGCTCAACATGCAAGAGAAATGCTTAAAGGTAGTCCATATCCGAAGGATTTTCCAAAACTCAAAAAATTAGAAATTTTGGAAAAGTCAGCGGCTAATTTTGGCGTACTCTGTTATCGTCCTCCCGTCGCGGTGAATTTTGAGGAATATAAAGAAGATATTAATCATGTTGGAGTTGAACAGAAACCTTGTAATTTATGCGGCGATTGTATTGGAGGTTGTAACTATACTTCCAAAAATACAATACAAATGAATTATTTACCCGATGCTTGGAATCATGGTGCTGAGATTTTTACCGAAACCAGTGTTCGTTATATAGAAAAACAAGGTGAAAAATGGTTGGTGCATTTTAATAGCATGAATACTGGAAGAGAAAAATTTAACGCGCCCCCATTATTTGTGACTGCGGATATTGTCATTTTATCGGCAGGTACTTTAGGAACCACTGAAATTTTACTGCGCTCCAAGCAAAAAGGGCTTTCCATTTCAGATGAAGTGGGAAAAAATTTGACGGGCAATGGTGGATTTATGGCTTTTGGCTACAATTTGGATGAAGTAGTCAATGGCATAGGTTGTGGCACACGCAAACCTGATCCCGATAATCCTGTTGGACCTTGTATTACAAGTGTTATTGATTCGCGTGACTCTTCTCGACACTCCTCAGAATGTATGTCAATGGAAGAAGGTGTCATGCCAGGGGCATTAAAATCTATTCTTCCAATCACTTTCTATCTGAATGACAAATTCACCGGCACGAGAACATGGACAGGCTGGAAAGCTTATCTCAAAGCAAAATTACGTGAATTTGCCAGTCTTTTTGGCGGTTCTCATCGTGGTGCAATGAACCGTACACAAACCTATCTCGCTACAACGCATGATAGCGGTCAAGGCACTATGTATTTGGAAAAGGATAAATTACGCATTGATTGGCCGGATGTGGGTAAAGAGCCTGTATTTCAACAAGCCAAGAAAAATTTTCAACGATTATCAAGTTCTTTGGGGGGTACTTTTTTACCCAATCCCATTTGGACTAAGTTGTTTGGTTATAAATTGATTACTGTGCATCCTTTAGGTGGGTGTATTATGGGAGAAGAGGCATCCACTGCGGTTTCCAATCATAAAGGACAAATTTTTGCTGGCAGCAATGAAATTCATCAAGGACTTTATGTTTCCGATGCGTCTATTATTCCAACAACATTGGGTACGAATCCTCTTTTAACGATTTCGACTATTAGTGAACGCAATATCGCTTTGCTGATAAAAGAACATGGATGGACATTAAACTATAATCTGCCATCAAAACCCATTAAAGAAGTCACGTCGCCTCAAATTGGCTTTCAGTTTACAGAAACCATGACTGGCTTTTTTTCTAGCGCGGAAAAAGAAGATTATCAATTAGCTGCTAAACGTGGAAAAGCGGAAAATTCAACATTCAAATTTACTTTAACCGTTTTCTCCGAAGATGTTAAAAAAATGCTTGAAAATGAAGAACATCAGGCTAGGTTATTCGGTACAGTTAATGCGTCAGCACTATCGGATAAACCACTTATGGTCACAGAGGGCATTTTTAATTTATTTGTAAAATATCAGGATGATGCGAATATCCAGCGTATGCGCTACCGCATGAAATTACATGCTCAAGATGGTAAGAATTATTATTTTGAGGGATTTAAGTTAGTCCGCCATGCTTCAATTTTTAGTATCTGGGGTGATACGACAACCCTTTATATAACTGTCTATGATGGTGAAAATGAAAATGCCCCAGTATTGGGTAAAGGAATAATCAAAATCCGATTGTGGGATTTTCTTAAACAAATGCAGACGTTAAAAGTTAACAACGCGGCGGGTAAATTAGAGGCGTTGAAATATACGACTCAATTTGGAAAGTTTTTTACCGGCAAGTTGTTTGAAAATTATGGGGGCATCTTTGGAGGGTGGGATTATTTTAAAACTGATGCTCCCCCGCGTCAAAAACGGCCATTACGTGTTTCAGCTCCTGAAATCCATGAATTTGAAACGGCAGATAATGTGAAACTGCGTCTTACCCGTTACAAAGGCGGTTCAAAAGGCCCGGTGATATTGACACATGGTGCGGGAGTATCCAGCCGGATATTTTCTATGGATACACTTGATACCAACTTACTGGAATATTTGTTTGCCCATAATTATGATGTTTGGCTGCTAGATCATCGTGCTAGTATTGAATTACCAAGTGCCAATACCCAATTCACTGCCGATGATGTTGCCAAATATGATTATCCCGCCGCAGTGGATACAGTGCTAAAAATAACCTGTGCTGAAAATGTTCAGTTCGTGGCACATTGTTACGGTGCAACCACTTTGACCATGTCCCTGTTGGGTGGATGGCTGAAAGGGGTTCGTTCTGTGGTTTATTCTCAAGTTTCTATGCACAAGAAGGTGCCGTTTTTAACCAGACTAAAAGTAGGTCTGTACGCGCCTACGGTCTTAAGTAAATTAGGGATAAGATTACCCACCGCCTATGTGGCTAACAATTCAAAGTGGTGGGATAAATCTTTCAACTCTCTGCTTAGCTTGTTTCATCCTATCAAAAAAGGAGAGCGTTGTAACAACCCCGTTTGTTATCGAATTACTTTCCTGTATGGGCAATTGTATAACCATGCTCAGTTAAACAAGTTAACACACGATAACATACATGAAATGTTTGGAGTTACCAACGTGACTTCAATGAAACACCTCGCGTTAATGGTTAGAAAAGGGCAGCTGGTCAACATTCAAGGTGAAGATTGTTATTTGCCCCATCTGGAACGTATGGCAATTCCAATGACGTTCATCTCCGGTGAAGAAAATAGGTGTTTTTTGCCGGAAAGTACTGAAATTACCTATAACAATTTGTGTGAAAAGAACGGTAAAGACTTGTACAAGCGTGTTGTGATTCCAAATTACGGGCACATTGACTGCATCTTTGGTAAAAATGCGGTGAAGGATGTTTACCCTTATATCTTGAATCACCTAGAAGAGACGAGTTCATAATACCAATTTTCGATTCAATACTGTTGCCAATTTGATGTATAATAAGTCCGAAGCACAAATTTTCAGGTATTTTGTAGGTGGGCAAAGTCTTTTTTTTGCCCACCTTGAGCAAAAAAAATGGTGGGCAACCAAAAAAACGTTACCCACCCTACAAATCATAATACCTGAAAATTTATGGTTCAGTACTTAACAAAAATTTTTTAGGATGAAAATGGCCAATAAAAAATCAAAAGCAGAAATGCTTGCTGACTCAAACGATATGGTTCCGGTCGCCGGAACTGTGGATGTTGACATTCCAGCCAATGTACTGTGGGCGTGTTTTACTCAAGCTAACAGGTGGTCTCGATGGAATAAGTGTATGTTCTGGGCCTTAAATCGCTCTCTGGTTTTGGGAAAAAGGCTGATTTGGTGCTTTGATCCCATTCGTAAATGGTATCTCTATAAGATGCCAGCCATTGCTAAAATTGTAGAGCTTGAAAAAGAAAAGAAAGTGACTTGGGAAGTGACAGCCCTGCCTGGATTTTATGCGAGGCATACTTACCATATTGAAGATTTGGGTAATGGTCGCAGCCGTTTTGGTTCTTGGGAGAAAGCAACGGGCTGGAACTTCCGGTTAATGAAAAAGTTTTGGATAGCGCATTTCACTTTTGTCAAAGATTGTTCTTTAGAAGGCGTGCGTTCTATGGAAGAAACTTACCGTCAAAAGGGTAAAATTGACGAAACAACGCTGAAACCTAAAAGTTATGTGCCATTTTGGATAACAGTATTATTATTAATTCTACTTCTAGCTGGTGGCACATTTGCCACTTGGTTTTATTATTCTTATGGTCTCATCAGCAGTATAGAATTAGCACCCGATATTCACGCTGTATTTGGTGGAGGTAGCAATTCTTTGGTTGTGCAAGGTGACAATGGAATTGTACTGGTCGATACAAAATTTTCACCTGGCGCGGAAGGTTTACATGATTGGATTGCACAAAATAGGGATAATTCAGTCAGCACAATTATCAATACGCACTACCACTATGATCATACATTTGGCAATATTCTTTATCCAAAGGCGGACATTTTTGCACATACTAAAGTACCAGAATTAATGACGCTTGTTGATAATTTATGGTGGAATCAATATCCAGATAGTGTGCCAGATCGTTTAGTTCACCAAACTGAAACTTTAAAACAGGGAAAACACGAAATTGCATTGGTTCATTCTGGCATAGGTCATACACATGGGGATTTATGGGGTTATTTGCCAAAACAAAATCTCGTTTTCACGGGCGATCTCCTCTTTCATACGTATTATCCTTTTTTTGATTTAAGTGAAGGCGGCGTATCGATTCCTGAGATGATTCAAATTATTCGTCATATTGCGAATGAATATCCAACCGCCCGTTTTTTGCCGGGGCATGGGCCTATGGCAAAAGCCAGTGATTTGCTTGTGTATGCAGATTATCTGGAATTTCTTTATGAATCAGTAGAGAACGCTTATAAAAAAGGTTTGAGTGAAGATGAAGCGGTTGATAAAATTGATTTGTCAAAGTGGAATCTAGAAATTTTGCCTTCTTTTCATAATTTGAAATTGACTTGGGCAACTGCAACAAATAATATACGCTGGGTCTATCAAATTTATAATAAACAACAAGCAAAATATTGATCATGCAGAGATAATGTATGAGAATTGCACTACAATTGCAGAGAGCCATTTAATATGTATGAGAATAAAGTAGTTTGGATAACAGGTGCTTCGTCAGGTATTGGCGAAGCATTGTCTTATGAATTTAGTAAGCATAGTGCTAAACTGGTTCTTTCTGCTCGAAATGCCGAAAAGCTAGAAGCTGTAAAAAAGCGATGTAAAAATAGTGCTGATATTATGATCTTACCCTTAGATTTATCTCAACATAATAGTTTGCTATCCAAAGTTAAAGCTGTAGAAGAAAAATTTGGGCGCATTGATGTGCTTATAAATAATGGCGGTATCAGTCAACGTTCAACTGCAATTAATACATTGTTAGAAGTTGATAAACAAATTATGGATGTAAATTACTTTGGGGCGGTGGCTTTAACAAAAGCAGTGTTGCCAGTTATGATCAAGCAGGGGAGCGGACACCTTTGTGTGATAAGTAGCGTAGCTGGAAAAATAGGTGTCCCATTTCGGACGGCGTATTCAGCTTCAAAACATGCTTTGTTTGGTTTTTTCGATACATTACGTGCCGAGCTTTGGCCGCATAATATTAATGTTACATTGATATGTCCTGGATTTGTACGCACCGCCCTCGCTCACAATGCGCTTACCGGAGAAGGCGAGGCAAATAAGAAATCTGACAAAGAAATTGACAGCGGAATTGACCCTCAATTGCTAAGCCGTAAAATAATAAAAGCATTACAAAAAAATAAAGCTGAAGCATATATAGGTGGTTTTACTGAGATACTTGGGGTTTATATTAAAAGGCTGTCGCCGGCTCTCTTTGCTAAAGTAATTCGTAAAAGAATGAAAGCAGACTAATATGCTGAGGTGTGATGGCAATCGTGTTATCACAAGTCATCTCACTTTAAAGCTATCTTTTTCAATTTTCTATAGAATTTCATCTTTTAACTAACTCAACAAGGTCTTTTTATGAATAATATCAAGTGGATTCTTAAACAACGTTCAGTCGTGATATTTCTTTCCTTACTATTTGTATGTTTAGCAGGAGCAGGCGCACTGCATATTGAAAAAAGTAGTAATTATCGTATTTATTTTGATGACAATGATCCACTGCTATTAGCAAATAAAGCATTAGAAGATACTTATATTAAAGATGATAAAGTATTGATAGTTCTTGCGCCTGACAATGGTAAGGTGTTCACAAAGGAAATGTTGACAATGGCTAAGGAATTGACTGAAATCGCTTGGAAAATACCCTATTCTATACGTGTTGATTCTATTACAAATTTTCAACACAGTTACGCTGAAGAGGATGATATTATCATAGAAGATTTAGTAGAGAATCCTGAATCATTATCGGAATCAGAATTACAGGCTTTGCGTGAAACTGCGCTGAATGAACCCTTGCTGGTGAAAAAACTGATTTCACTGCAAGCCCATGTGACAGGTATCCAAGTGACCGTACAATACTCTGATAACCAAGAACAAGAAATGCTGGAGATTGTTGCGTATGTCCGTGCACTTGCTGAAAAAACGAGGGCAGAACATCCCAGTATCAAAATTTATCTAACGGGTTCTGTTTTTATGAATCATGCTTTTCCTGAAGCGTCAAAGAAAGACATGGAAACGCTGATTCCTGCAATGTTTGTGCTGATTATTATTTTGTTAGTCGTGCTATTGAAAAAATGGCAAGCAGTGGTGACAACAGTCCTAGTATTCGCTTTCAGTATTATAGCCACTATGGGTTTAGCGGGATGGTTGGGCATTAAATTGTCGCCTGCCGTTGCCTCTGCTCCATTAATTATCTTGACATTAGCAGTGGCAGATAGTGTACATATTTTAATCAGTTATCACTACTTTTTATCGCACAAAAATCTTGAACGCAAAGAAGCGATTTCTGAAGCCATTCGTATTAACTTCCAACCTATCTTTTTAACCAGTTTTACGACTGCTATCGGTTTTTTAAGTATGAATTTCAGTGATTCACCTCCCTTCCGTGATTTAGGCAATATGACCGCAGTGGGTGTTGCTGTAGCATTTACATTATCTGTGGTTTTATTGCCTGCACTGGTAATGGTATTTCCTGCTTGTACGCCAGAAATGAAAGAATCCTCTAAACAAGCGTGGATTTCTGCCCTGGCAAAAGCCGTGATTCGCTATCAACGACAATTTTTATTTGGCATGTCTGCACTTATCATTGTTTTAATTGCATTTATTCCTAACAACCGATTGGATGAGCAATTCACTCAATACTTTGATAAAAGCATGGATTTTAGACAAGCCTCTGATTTCGCTTCAGAAAACTTAACGGGTGTAGAGTATTTTGATTATTCATTTTCGGCAGGTCAAAGCGATGGTATTAATAATCCTAAATTTTTGCAAAAAATAGAGGATTTTGCTAATTGGTATAGACAACAACCTGAAGTTTTGCACGTGACTAGCATCACAGATACTATCAAGCGATTGAATAGGAATATGCACGGCGATGATGAAGCATGGTATCGTTTGCCTGAAGAACGTGAATTAACAGCACAATATTTACTATTTTACGAAATGTCTTTGCCTTTTGGTTTAGATTTGAATGACCGTCTCAATGTGGATAAATCTGCTACTCGATTAAGTGTAACATTAAGTGATATTTCTACAGAAGAACAACAGGCTTTAGAAGAACGTGCACAAACATGGTTAAAAACCAATGCACCTACTTTGCAAACTGACGGTGTGGGACGAACAATTATGTTTGCTCATATTGCGAAAAATAATATCATCAGTATGCTCAATGGCACACTCTTGGCCATATTATTGATTTCAGCGATTATAATTATTGCATTCCGCTCATTGAAAATAGGCATACTGAGTCTGTTCTGCAACATCTTTCCCGCCGCAATGGCGTTTGGTGTTTGGGGAATCGTGTCTGGACGTATCGGGATGGCAGCCTCTGTGATTGTGGCTATTACATTAGGGATCGTTGTAGATGATACGATCCATTTTCTCAGCAAGTATCTCCGCGCTAGAAAAGAACAACAGTTAACTCCTGAAGAAGCGGTGCGCTATACATTCAGTAATGTTGGCATGGCACTCAGTGTCACATCGATTATATTATTTTCCGGCTTTTTACTTCTCAGCTTTTCCACGTTTCAGGTCAATGCCACACTGGGTTTGTTAGTTGCCATCACCATTGTTTTGGCACTGGCTGTGGATTTCCTGTTTTTACCACCACTGTTGATAGAAATGGAACAACGAAAATCAATTGATAATCTATAGGCTGGAGCAGGTTTGTAACCGGGTGTGATTAAAAGTGCATGGAATGATAACTTTTAGTTTCCAAAATGAATTTTGGATGATTCCCGTCTATGCACTTTTAATCACACCCTTTGTAACCTGCATTGACGAAGCAGTTTTTATAGGTTATAAACAAGAGCAGAAGATACGCCGGAAACTTTTGAAACTTTGAATTCTCTTAATTCAACCTGTCCATTCTGTATTTGTACAAAATAGGTATTATGTATCCATGAACCGGGATTGATATAAACTTTACCCTGCTCCAGTTTCACTACACCCGGGCGATGCGTGTGACCAAAGATCACAGCATCAAAACCGCGTTGCAGTAATTCGGAAACTGCACGCATATAAGCCGGATCTTCGCCACGCAATCCCCCGGTGCCAACGATATCGGTGCCATAGAACTGTTTTTCAAACCATTTATATAAGTGATAAAAACTGGGCGTAAATCTCAACAATGTGCCCCCCATGATTTCCAACCATTTGAATGCGGTCGGTGATGCGACGTAGCGTGAATCATAAAGATGCCCATGTTCAATGCGGATACGCTTGCCTTTGGTAGTCAAGTTCATAAAAGGCATAAGTTCAAACAATCCCCAATCTTGTAGAAAGTGCTCAAGGATAATGTCATGGTTGCCAACTACATAATACACTTTGAGCCCCAAAGATCGCACTTGGGCAATTTGCTGAAAAATAATCGGGACATCCCGACTCATTTGCATCAATGAACTTTGGCTGAGATCAATGCCATCCCCATTAATGCAAAGGTTAAATTGGTTTTGTTTGACGAATTCAAAGAATTTTTCTAAAGTGTGAACCTGTTTAAATAAGGGGCAACCCATGTGCAGATCAGAAATGACCAACATTCTATCTTGGTGGATATTGACTTGCATAATTAATTATCTTTGTTAAAATTATCAACAGCTCGAAAAGCCATTAAATATTTGCCGTAGTTTGGTAGGCAAGCGAACAAGAATTCACGAAAAAAACCGATTTTTAGTATCCGCTTACCCACCCTACCAAGGCTCATTAAAAAGTTTTCGAACTACTGATAATCTAATCGTCAATCGTTTTATGAAAAATACTTTGGGCAATCTCATTACTAATGCCGGCTTCCATCATTAATTGTATTATACGATCACTTTCAGTACGGATTCTATGGCATAGTTGATTAATCATTTCAAAAGCAAAAGTAGGGTCACGGCGAAGTTTCATCATAAAACTACCACTGTGCAGCACAAGCACTTTAGTTTTGGTTAATGCCCGAACGGTCGCACTTCTTGGAAGTCCTTCCATCAATGATATTTCACCAAAAAAATCACCTTTTTCAAGAACTCTTAATCGCAACGGTTTGCCTTGGTGATTTTTTTCAATCGCTACCTGACCCATTTGAATGATAAACATTTCCTTAGTTTCATCGCCTTCAGATACAATGACATAACCTTCTTCAAAAGTTCTGATTAAATAATCTTCTTTATTATCTTTGTTTTTTCTTTTGAACATCGGGTTGAACTCCCGTAAAAATTAATGTAAAGTGACATACTAGATTTTATAAAGTACTAAAGAAACTCTACATGAAATTTGAAAAAGTAGATTTAGAAAATAGACTTGTTCCTTAATAAGGCTTTTTCAAATGGAACTTCCACTGCTTTATGGAGGAGCCATCCTTTAAAGAAAGTACTAAATTGTTGTAATCCTCTTTATCATTGTAATACTCAATACCGCAGTTTTTTTAAAATGACATGTAAATCAATGAATTACAAGCGGGTTTCCGATGAGGTCTTATTTTAATAACCTATTGATTTTTATACTGATTTAAAAAATCACTTCGCATTGAAAACCCTTGCAGGGTAAAAAACTGCGGTATCGAGTATTAGTAAGTAGGTACTCAAAAGTATTTTAACATTTTCTATTTTTATAAATCCGTTAATAATCAGTGCTTTAGAAGAAAACAAAAATGTTAAAATATTTATGTGTACCATTGCTTAATAAAGCAATGGCATTGACTTAAGCCGGGGCGTTCGCGGTGGTTCGTCCCTACAGCCTTTAAATATGCGGGATTTTGTAGGGGCAGACCACCGCGACTGCCCTTAAGTCAATGGCATTGACTTAATAAAGCCCATGCATTCGATATAGTTCAAACGGATTTTTAGTTTGCGATATTTTACTTTCGTATTCTTTCTCAACTTCTTTTAAACATTCTAGTACACCAACCGCTAAGTTCGCATAATAACTTTTGCGTGCGTTTATGCGTATGGTTGTAAAAATATGTTATGCGAACTTAACTTAGGAATGAGAATTCAATAAAATCCGAAACTAAACCTGACAGGTTTTTGAAACCTGTCAGGTTTGGCTCAAAAGTTTCGGAAGTTATTAAATCCTCAATCCTTAGTGTTTGCTGTACTAGCTCTTTTTCGTTAAAAACTAAATCCCCTGGTTGACCCGCTTCCCATCTCGTTCTCCTACTAAGAAATTCTTGACAATTCTGCAATATATTGGTGTAATGACCAATGCATCCAGGGCGCAATTTAAACCAATAGAAAGTGGTTTGGCATGACGTAGCGAATCATAAAAGGCTTCAGTTGTTTGCCAGGATAAAGTACGTCATGAGGCATCAGTAATCGTACCTGAAATCATAATGGGCAATCTCTTAAAGGGGAATTATCAACTTGCCTGGCAAAATGGGAGAATTAGGATGATCATCAAAATACTTTTGCACCGCAAAAATAGTTGCCCTCGCATTTAAAGTATCAAATGTCGTTTCAAATCAAGATCAAATCCGCACCGCCATCAACCAAACCTTGGATTGCTTCATAATAAGCTTCCACAAAATCGTCAAAAATGACATTACGACAACTGGGATCATTCACATCAGGGGAAATAGAACAAGTACGATTAGTCGGTCCCAATACACCCACGACAAACAGGGGATAATCAGGTGTTCCAATTTCATCAGCCGCTTCCCGTGCCAGTTTAGCACCTGCAACTCTTATGAGTTATCAACGGAAAGTGAATTATCTTGATTCTTGGCTTTATTTAATTACCTTTTTTAGTAAGAGGTGAATAATTATGACCAAGAAAAAAGAAGCTGGGGAACCTACATAAGGGGAATTGATTAGTGGAAGTGGTACGCGATCTATGGGTGTTTTGTAAGTAGGACCAGGATAGAACAATTCTACCCCATTAAAGGGAAATGTGCTTGCACCAACCGGGAATTAAATTTGGGTAAACACGCAATAATCCTTCATAAATAACAACCGTCATACTAAAAATTATGAAACTTATAATAAGAATTGTTCGTAGTTTTTGGATAAAATAAAGCATACTATTGCGGACACATAATTAGTGTATAACGCAAAGCGTCAAGGAAGTCATTCCCAAACAGAGTTTTGGAAGGGCGCATTCCCAAACAGAGTTTGGGAACGAGTAAATAAATCTTTTAACATTTTTATACGGGAAGAAAGCAAGTTTTTTCAAAAAACTTGGTTTCTAAAATGTTAAAATACTTTTTCGTACCTACATATTTCTATTTGAGTCATAAAATATTTTCATACTGAGCCTGTAGCACCTCATCTATCATAGTATTGAGCATTTGTTGATACATTTCAATTTCGCACACTTCTTCTACCATATCATTTTCGATAGCGTTATTTTTTTCAAGAAATTCAACACCCACCTCAAAATCTTTTTTAACCTCATGACACCAAACGACTTTGCCGGCAAGTTCAATAGGCGGATCAATCAGTACACGGATATTAATGATTGAACCAACTTCCCAAGGCATATCAGACTCAAATGCTAACCCTCCCAAACTGACATCTTTTAAAAATTCTTTATTAACGCTAGACTCCGTTACTTGTTTGACTTCAATCGGAATATGGCTGGGATGTCTCACAAAATGCCTTCCGTCATGATGTACCTTCTTTAAATCATGCATATCAATTTTTTCCAAATTTTTGGTGTTAAAAAAAACTATTTTATATTAATAGCATATACACATTCAATTGGTTATAATTATCTCACAAACCTGACAGGTTTTTAAAACCTGTCAGCTATAAAATTCATCATAACAAATAACGAAAAAGATTCCATCAATGCGTACTACCCGTTTTTTACTTGCAACCCTTAAAGAAAATCCCGCTGATGCTGAAGTTATTAGTCACCAACTCATGCTACGAGCGGGTATGATTCGTAAACTGGCTGCCGGATTATATACCTGGCTACCGTTAGGGCTGCGCGTTTTACACAAAGTTGAAAAAATTGTCCGTGAAGAAATGGACAAATCCGGGGCACAAGAAGTACTGATGCCAGCCGTGCAACCGGCAGAATTGTGGCAAGAGTCAGGACGTTGGGATGAATACGGTCCAGAATTGCTACGTTTAAATGATCGTCATGCGCGTGAATTCTGTTTTGGTCCCACCCATGAAGAAATTATCACGCATCTGATTCGCAACGAAATTCGGAGTTATAAACAATTACCCGCCAATTTTTACCAAATTCAAACCAAATTTCGTGATGAAATTCGCCCCCGCTTTGGTATCATGCGAGCGCGTGAATTTTTGATGAAGGACGCTTATTCCTTCCATTTAGATCAAGCCTCGCTGCAAGAAACTTACGAACTGATGTTTGAAACTTATTCTAATATCTTCAAACGCTTAGGGCTAAAATTTCGTGCAGTGCTGGCAGATACGGGTAATATCGGCGGCAGTGACTCATACGAATTTCAGGTATTAGCGGAATCCGGAGAAGATGCCATTGCTTATAGCACCACCAGTGATTATGCAGCTAATGTAGAAATGGTACCGGCTTTACCCCCCAGTGAAGCGCGTCCCCAGGCAACCGCTACCATGACAGTGGTAGATACTCCCGAACAGCATACGATAGAAGAGGTTAGCCAATTTTTAAATGTCAAACCCTCACAATGTGTCAAAACATTGCTAGTCAAGGGCGAAGAAGGTTTAGTTGCGCTGGTACTACAAGGCGAGCACACCCTCAATGCAATCAAAGCGGGTAAATTACCCCAGGTTGCTCACCCCCTCACTTTTGCTGAACCAAACCAAATCCGCGAAACGATTGGCTGCGATATTGGCTCAATTGGACCGGTCAATTTGACGATACCGGTATTAGTTGATCATAGTGCTGCTCAATTAGCCGATTTTGTTTGTGGTGCCAATCAAAACGGACAACACTTAACCGGTGTCAACTGGGGGCGCGATTGTCCAGAACCTCAAGCTGTTGATCTACGCAATGTTGAAACGGGGGATCCAAGCCCTGATGGTCAGGGAGTATTAGCGATAGCGCGTGGTATTGAAGTAGGACATATTTTCCAATTAGGCAAAAAATATAGTCAAGCGATGCATGCAACCGTGTTAGCTGAAGATGGCAATGCGACCATTTTAACGATGGGGTGTTATGGTATTGGTGTCTCCCGCCTGGTTGCAGCGGCAATTGAGCAGAACCATGATAATCAAGGTATAATTTGGCCGGTCGCTATCGCACCCTTTACCGTTGCGATATTGCCGATGAACATGCACAAATCGCAGCGACTACGTGATGCCGCCACAGATATTTATGCTAAACTACAAGCAGCCGGTATAGAAGTCTTGCTTGATGATCGCAGAGAACGCCCAGGTGTCATGTTTGCTGATTCTGAATTAATTGGGATACCGCACCGTTTAGTGATTGGAGAACGCGGTTTGGATAAGGGGGAAATTGAGTATAAAAGTCGATGCGACAAAAAAGCGCAGTATGTGCCGATAGACAATGTGGTTGACTTTATTATAGATAGATTGTGACTACTCAGGCTTGAGCAAGGAATTGCCCCTACAATATCCAGATTGTGTAGGGTGCGTCCCACGCACCACAACTTGGAAATATGTTGAAAAATGGTGCGTAGGACGCACCCTACACTTGATAATTTTAACTTACGTATAACGGGTGCATGGGAACCAGAAAAATATCATGCCCTTTGAAGTCCAAAGCTTTAGCTTTGGGCATCAAAATAAAATAGGAGATACTTTAATACATGTACGAATTACCGACTCAGCCACAACTCCTGACTAAAATATTGGAGGATAGTGTCAAATTATTTATATTTTTTATGCCTAAAATATTACCATTGGTGTTGGCTGACGTTGTTTTATCCTCTTTATTTCATTTAGTTATGCCAGATTTAAATTCCTTGGAATACACTGTCATCATAACCACGATGATGGATTCTTTTGTCTATGCATTTCTCTATATGCTAATCACACTGGTACTCCATACCGCCATTTTTTATCGTATCGGTGCAATGATTAACCAATTTGATATGGGCAATTTAGAGGCTTTATCACAGAGCATTAAAAAACTAGGTCCCATATTCTTAGCCACAGGTTTTTACACTTTTCTTGTGGGTATTGGTTTGATGGCGTTTGTCATTCCAGGAGCTATTTTAGCCATTTCATTACGTTTTTTTACACCGCTGATTTTATTTGAAGATGCGACGGTGATTGACTCTTTACAACGCAGTCACAAGCTGGTATGGGATAACTGGTTGCGAACCGCTATCATTTTGTCAATACCTCTATCATTTACTATGTTTGTTGGTTTGACGTTCAGTGGATTTGTTGAAGATCTATTTACGACCACTTTTGTCAAGGAACAAGTTGAGTTGTTGATGCAACTCACTTATCTCACAATAGATAGACTATTGACTCCATTTTTTTATGCGATCATATTGTTACAATATTATGACTTAAAGCGGCGCACTCAAACACCCGATTTGGATGAAAAATACTTTGTTGCTTGATTAAGTTACAGAAATACTATTTTTAAAAATAGTATTTCTAAAGAATCAAGTGACAAACTCAAGTGTTCCATATCATATACAACAGTACCCGTAAAAATATCACTTAAACTAGCGTAAAAATTAAATTTTGTAATTACTTAGCCTTAACGTGTTAGAAATGCTCTTTTTTGAAAAAATTTCTATTAAAGGCTGAGTAGTTACAGAAAATTTGTGGGTTCTCCTTGGAACGGCTTGTTTTTTTACATCGTATAAAAAAGTGCGCTTACCGAAATTTTCAAAAAACTTGGGTTCGATCATCACTGTTTATAACCGCGTTCAGTATACCTTTCTGAATTTGTCTATAGGAGAAAAATTCGTGTGTCTATTATTATATTGATACCTGCGATTTTTGCTGCGTACATTGCTTGGACACAATCAGTGCATAAAGCTTTTATCTACGTGTATATCCCTGTCTTACTTTTTATTCCAAGTTATTATAAATGGCCTGTATTAGGATTTCCGGATCCCACTTTTAGTACAGCCGTTATATTAGCCATTATACCAATTTGGTTTATACGAGGAAAACCCGGCTGGCGGTTTTCATTCACTGATATTTTAGTCTTTAGCTATGTCTTATCAGTTCTTTATTCAGAATCCCTCAGTCCAAAAGGGCAACCCCACTACCAGAATTTTGTACTTAACTTTACAGCATCGGTTGTATTCCCATACATTTTAGCTAAAAGTTTAATTGAACCGGCTGGATTGCGCGAAGCCTTTGCCAAAAGTATCGCTTTCACATTGTTTCTTGTCGCAGGATTATTGGCAATTCAATTTATTACCTTCTCACGCTATCCGCCAGTGCAGATTGTGTTGGGCCGCTTTTTTGATAGTAAAGGTTGGATGATTACAGCAGACGTGCGTTGGGGGTTAATACGGGCTAATGGACCTTACACTCATGAAATTTTAGCCGGTGTCGTTATGTGGACAGGATATCGTATCCAGCGTTGGTTAGAATGGAGTAAAGTTTGGCCTCCCCGTATTCGTCAATTTCCCTGGCTACCTATTTCGCCTGCACGATTGCTGAGTTTAGGAATATTTGTAGGTGCATTTATGACGTTGACACGCGGCCCCATGGTGGGCGCATTGGCAGCTGCCTTTGTACCTTTAATAGGACTCTCAAAAAAACGCTGGACAATTTTTTGGATTCTGGTTGCCTGTGCTATCATCATTGGTATCCCCCTCATAACTTGGTTTATAAGTTATGCCTCTATCGATCCGGGGACAGCGGAATCACAAGCACAATCAACGGTGGCTTATCGCTGGGAATTGGTGATTAACTATATTGATTTTGCGATTGAACGCCTTTATTGGGGATGGGGAACTTACGAGAAGCCAGTGGTTGGTAAGTATCAAAAGTCTATTGATAATCATTTTTTACTATTGTTTTTAAAGAATGGGATAATAGCATTAAGCCTTTTCAGTGCTATTTTTATAAGCATGATGGTACGATTATTTTTTCATGCCATGTTGCAGCCACCGGCTGATCCGCCCGGCAGTTCGCTTGGTTTTACATTATTGAGTGTGTATATATTGATCTTTATAGCTATTGCCACTGTTTTCTTAGGTGCTCAAACGCAGCCTTTGTTATTTTTGATTATTGGCTGGAGTGAGGGCTATTTGCTTTTTGGGCAAGAAAATTTGTCCCATCGAACAATAAGCTCACCCATTTCGCGTCAACCCTTTAAATTTAAACGGACTTTATGATTTTGTTTGTCACAAATTATAACAATGTGTAAATACTCAGTCTTAGCGTGTTAGAAAAAAACCATTTATAATTTTCAGTAGAAAAAACAACTACCTCGAAACCATTTTTTGAAAAAATGGTATTTCTGAAATCCGATTTTTTGGAAAAATCGGATTTATAATATGCTCAACATCATCTTGACTACTACAATTTTTTGAAAAATTTCTGAAATGTCCAAAAAACCTGTTGAGAATCCTTAGATTATAGAAGTTCAGAAAAATAACTACGCACGTTAAACCTGTCAGGTCTCGAATACCTGACAGGTTTTTGAAAGTTATTTATCTGAAAAACTATAGCTCCCAAAAAAAACGATGTCAATATACCTACAGCAACATTTTTTCCTGATTATTTTTTTCCTCCTGTTTTTAGAGTGTTTAGCCTATCTCGTCGGTTTTATACTCCAAAAAAAGTCTCTTCTCTACCAAGAACAGGCTTATCTATCGAAACCTCCTGCCAATAGTTATGATGAATACTTATCAAAAAGAGATGAATTGCTTGGATGGCCTTATCCTGTACAATTTGGCGGTAAGTCTTTTGACAGCACAGGAGCACGCCGTCTCCCAGCATTTGAAGAGCATCAACACTATCCCAGTTGTATCTCTTTATATGGGGATTCCTATACCATGGGTTCTGATGTCGATCACGTACATGCTTGGGGCAATGTACTCTCCCAATTATTGGGATGTCGCGTAGCTAATTTTGGGATGAATGGTTATGGTGTGGATCAAGCCTATCTTAGATTTAAGCGTCATAAAAAGGATCAATCCAAAATCGTTATTTTGGGACATTCCTCAGTAGATATTATACGCAATTTAGGCAGAAACCTTGATTTGTTAAGTTCCAGATTGAACTATGCTTTGAAACCCCGATTTATTCTGAATGCACAAGGACAACTTGAATTTGTGAAAATGCCTCAGTTATCAGAAATGGAATATCATCAGGTGTTGGGTTTAAAATCACCACAGTTGATATTGGAACATGACAATTTTTACCCTGGAGGACCTACTGGCATAACTAAATTCCGATTTCCTTATACTTACTCCATTTTAAAAAATATGGGAAATTTTCACTTACGTGCTAAATTAGCAGGCAGACCGAATTATGCGGAATTTTATAGGCCGAATCACCCTTCTGGTAGTTTGGAAATAGCTACAAAGCTTATCAAACATTTTTACGATGAGGTTTTGAGACGGAAACAACACCCAGTGATTGTCTTTTTTGCTAATCAAAGTGATATGCTTTTCTATCGCAAGGTTCAGCGTTGGAGTTATCAAAACCTGATGGACGCACTGGAAATTAACAATATTCCCTACCTAAACTTTGGTTCCTATCTCATTGAATACATGGGAGATAGAAATGTCAATGAGATTTTTACGCCTGGTCATTACAATGAAGAAGGTAATCGGGAAGTTGCTAAGTTCATGTATCAGCATTTAAAAAATCGTTTTGGTAGCGAATAACTTTGAAAACTACTCAGAGCATGCGTGTGGGATTGCCCTTACACCTTATTGGATATTGTAGGGGCAATATTTTATGATTGCCCTCTTAAAAGGCTGAGTAGTTAGGCGATAGCGGGAAAATAATATACCCGTCATTTTTTTGAAAAACTTGGTTTATTGTAATTTCGTTTAAAATATTTTTTTAGCCACAACCTAGGACTTAGAAGCAGGTATTTCGATGTTTTTCATGCTAAATCAGTGTCGTGAGGGTAGTCCTGCAATAGGTAGTGGTAAACCTGCTAGGTCTCAAAGACCTAGCAGGTTTTTTGGAGAAATCACTACTTTATTCAGGACTACCGACTTTCAGAAAAATAAAAGTTCTCAGACCTGACAGGTTTTCAAAACCTGTCAGGTCTTTAGACCAAAATATTTATCTGAAAAACTATAGGCACTACTTAACCCTCAGCTAACTTTTCTTCTAAATAATTCATAATGTTATAGCACACCTCCTTACAGCCTTGCCCTGACAGAGCTGATATTTCAAACACTCGCCCTTGCCAATCCAATTGATCAATAATCGCTTGACAATACTGTTTTTGCTCACTGGCTGGTAACAAATCAAGTTTATTTAATACCAACCAACGTTCCCGCATGGCTAATTCAGGATTATATTTTTCAAGCTCCTGTATAATGCCCAGGGCATCCTGTACAGGATCACTTTCTAGCGGTGCAATATCGACTAAATGCAATAATAAACGAGTGCGTGATAAGTGCTTTAAAAATTGTATCCCTAAACCAGCACCATCTGCCGCGCCTTCAATTAAACCAGGAATATCGGCAATCACAAAATTGCGATCAATTTCGATAGAAACCACACCCAAATTAGGATACAAAGTCGTAAAAGGATAATCAGCCACTTTAGGGCGAGCAGCAGAAACAGCCCGAATTAAAGTTGATTTACCGGCGTTGGGTAAACCCAATAAACCAACATCTGCTAAAACTTGCAATTCTAAACGTAAATTACGATCTTCACCAGGGGTACCATTGGTTATGCGGCGCGGGGCGCGATTAGTACTGCTTTTAAAATGAACATTACCTAAACCATGTTGCCCCCCTTTTGCAACGAGCAATGTCTGATCTGGTTTAATCAAATCTCCTAAAAATTCTTCCGTGTCGACATCATAAACCAATGTACCCACCGGCACCTTTATATATAAATCTGGACCATTTTTGCCGGTACATACGCTACCTTTACCAGATTCACCGGGTTTTGTACGAAATAGACGGCTATAACGGAAATCAATCAAAGTATTTAAATCCGCGTTAGCTCGTAGATAAACACTGCCTCCATTACCGCCATCGCCCCCATTGGGTCCTCCAAAAGGAATATATTTTTCGCGTCGAAAACTCGCACAGCCATCTCCGCCTTTACCGGCAACTACTTTAATTGTCGCTTCATCAACAAATTTCATCTGAATTGGGAATTGGGAATTGGGAATTGGGAAAATTTAAAAACCAAGTTTCTTCAAGAAACTTGGTTTATCATCACGACAATTATTTACGATGCCAGGACCACCATTTCAGGTGCAGGAATTGGAAGAACGCTAATCATTCTACGTTTTTTAGGACCCTTTATATCAAATTTGACTTCGCCATCCGCCTTAGCATACAGTGTATCATCATTGCCTCTACCGACATTTAAACCAGGATGAAATTGGGTACCCCGTTGACGAACTAAAATATTGCCCGCCACGACTTTCTGCCCACCATAACGTTTTATACCTAAACGTTTCGATTGTGAATCACGTCCATTGCGGCTACTACCGCCAGCTTTTTTATGTGCCATATTATAATTACCTCGCTTTATCTACGGATGGTGTTGCTTCATCAGTTGGTTGAACTTCCGCCACGCTAGTTGGAAGGCTTATTTCAGCCGATTGACTTTCAGTGTCAGACGATGTTGCCTCAACGTTTTGTATTTCAACCGGCGTTTCAACCTCGGTTTCTAAAGGAGGCGTTTCAATGCCATCTGCCATAATACCGGTGATTTTAACATCGGTAAAATATTGGCGATGCCCCATCTGTTTACGATGATGTTTGCGACGCTTAAATTTAATAATTTTGATTTTTTTACCGCGCCCCTGTTTTAACACAGTTGCCATGACTTTACCACCATCTACGAGCGGTGTTCCCATTTTGATATTATCACTATCAGCCACTAACAACACGTTGTTAAAATCAATATGGGTACCTTCATCGGCAACCAATTTTTCGACTCTTAGGATATCGCCTTGCGCCACTTTGTATTGCTTGCCGCCTGTTTGCATCACAGCATACATAAATTTATTCTCCTTTCTCAGTTAGAAGTTTAAGTTATCAGATTGATTATTAATCGCTGACTTGGGTTTGGATTCTTGCCTATCTAAAAAACTAAATCAAAAGGGTGAAATTTTAAAACATTTTTGAACAAAAAACAAGTACTTTAATTTTTTGTTGATGATAAAATTATAGAATTTTGGTTTAAAAAGTTTATGATAGAAGGAATGTTAACATAATACCTAAAAAAATCGATTATTTTTTAATTTTTTCAAAATTTATTCAAAAAGCATAATGAATCATTTTTTCATCGCCCTTTCGCTTATTTTTATAGCCAATAGCAGTTTTGCTACAGTTATCATTCAATCCCGTATTGATGAAGGTACTTGGAAAAAATCCCAGGCTATCTACCCCTTAAAGGAACAAAAAGTCACTTTAAGCGTTAAAAAAACGCCAAAAGCAATCATTCGCTGGTATCAAATTTTTCCTGATACTTCTAAAATTTATAAAAATGCTAACCTCCCCTGGGAAAAGAATCCATACCAATGGGTAGGGTTTGGTAAAATTGATTATGAACGTCAAGAACTAACCCATTTTCGTAATCAATGGGAAATACAACCTTTTGAAAAACCATCGAATGGTACATCAAACCAAATTTTATCTTGGTTTAAGAATCTCTCTTCCAAAACGTTCCATGAAAAGGTAGGTAGCTTTTGGTTTCAAGTAGAAATCGAAAAAAACGGTCAAATCCAAAAATCACCTGGGATTAAAGACTCAAATGAAAGGGGATTATCTCCAAAAGTATTTCGTGTTTCTATCCGAAACGGTAAGGGCTATATTGGCTATCTCACTACTTTTTTTAATGTTCCTGGGTTATTTGGTTCAACTACCTACCAAAGTCGTCACTACATTGGAGTTGATTGCGCCGACGTGTTAGTCACAGCTTACGGTATATGGAAAAGGAAAACCATAAAGAAAAACTACAATGTCGCCATGTTAGTGAATAAACTCACCAAACTCAGTGAATTTGAATTAGTAAATGGTCAACCGAATAAAAAAGTCTTATGGGGAAAAAACATACGTGCGGGAGATTTTATTGCCGTCAAATACGCAGGTGCGAGGCAATACCAACATATCGGTGCGCTTGCCTCTGATGCGAATAACAATAATCTATTAGATGGTAATGATATAGTACTTCATGCCGGTCCACTTCCTCTACACTATTCCAAACTTAATGAAGGTTATTTTGATGGTTATGTTGCTATTTTAAGGGCATCAAATCGATCATTTTAACCTGGTGTGATTAAAAGTGCAT
>Ga0233404_10000063_pt1 | contig 23265 bp, 17 predicted proteins | sample Na_oxic_2_MG_FD_179861 | JGI IMG/M metagenome (GOLD analysis project Ga0233404, IMG submission 179861) | Seawater microbial communities from Saanich Inlet, British Columbia, Canada - Na_oxic_2_MG | ecosystem: Environmental > Aquatic > Marine > Inlet | place: Canada: British Columbia | collected...
TGAGTTTTTTTGACTATTGACTCGGTCTTATTGAGTGATCGACAATTACGATAGGCGCTAATGCACACCAACTGAATCAAAAGCGAACAATTTAAACAATAAAAAGCAAGAATGTTCAAAAAAAAACCATAGGACTGATCGTAAAAAAACCTTATGCCACAAGAACTGAGCACCTAACACCTTAGAAGTCACTGGATCTCCTTGATAAAGATCGTTTTACAGACATCTGTTTTTGAGGGCATACTTCACTACACAGAAATCCGAAAGTTAAACTTCAATTAGAAGCTAGTTTACGACAATAAATTCCCTCTGCAAAACCAAACACACTAAATAATGAAAACTCAGAAATTATTAACACTACTAAGTACGACAGCTGCATTGGTGACTTACACTCAAGCCGCAGAACCATCCATTCCAATTGGCAAACTCCACATTGACGCCACAGTTGTAGTTCCCAATGTCATTCCAAACCTTTCATGGGAAATCACACATCCCATTGATGTTTCCGACGTAGTGGATATTGATGAGGGCTCTGATACTGTCACAACCACTAAGAAAGTTTTAGTTAAAGTCAGCATGATTGGCACTGGCATTACTGATCGCAGTGGCAACCAATATGACTCGGTTTCAGAAATTAAGTTTGGTTCCGGAGATTGGGAGCATATTTTCACTGGCCCTGGACGAGCAGTCGACACCACTGACATTCTAATCGAAAAAAAGATCGAATCAGGTGTGAAGATTCAATTTCGTTCACGCTACACTGGCTACCCTGAGTGGAGACACAACACGTCCTCGGAGGTTCAAGTGCTCACCAAAGGCCAAACTCCTCCTTCAAATCCAGCAAGTGACAACCTCGCCACTTCAGCAGAAAAGTACTTGCAGGACTACACTCAGGGACCAGGCGGGACTCTCAGTATTGGTGATTTAGATATCATCTACGCTGCAGAACTAACGCATACTGACACTTCTAGCTCTGGCTACGATATGCAAGACTCTATAGTTTTAGTCAGCTTTTCAGACATAGAAACCCAAGTTGGAACAGCTAAGGGTGAAGTCGTAGACTATGTGAACGGAGGTAAGTCTAATAACGGCCACGGTAATAACATTGATGGAATTGACGTGAGTAACCCAGGTCAGGGAAGTGGTGGGCCTAATGGTGAGCAAGACACTGACTACAATGGTGACGGAACCTATGAGGACGATGAATCCAAGCTCGGTAAGAAAAGCAACCGTGAGTACACTGAAGGTGCTAAGAAAAAGCATGACTATTCAGACTACGACACCTCCAAGGGCTGTGGCTATGCTGGTGGAGGAAAACCAAAAAACACTTCATACAAAAAAGATCACAACAAAGATCAAGCGAAGAAGAAGGGTAAGAAAAGCCACTAATTGATATTCCTTGATGCCATCACGGGGCTTCTCAATTATAGAAGCCGCTGATGCTCAACACCATATTCATAATACATGAAATTTGCATCTCTGACAGCGCTCACTGTTTCCTTCGCAGCCATCTTGGCCTCCTATAGTTCTCTTCACGCTGAATCTGAAAGAGGTTTTAGCAAAAGAGAGAAAAAGGGACTGCTAGAAACTTCGACCATCCTACAAAGTCGAGGGAAAATAGCGTTAGTTCCCCAGGGAGCCATCATCGTACTTCCCAAAAACCTTCAGAACAAGATTGCAACAGGCAAAGCGAAGGGACAACTGGTCAGTTGGAAAAAGTTTTTATCAGCCAACGGGTCATGGATCCACATGTACCCCGTCACTTTCGACCAAGCCATTGGAAAAAAAACTATCACTCAAGAGCAACTAAAAAGCCTACGCCAACTCAATAAGATAGTGATAGCTAGACGTGGATCGAATTTAGTCTCCGTATCACCTAAAGCTCTAGAACCTGAAGAAAAGGAAGACAAACCTTCACAATAGAAAACACTTCAATGAAAATTATCTACACAACTTTACTCTTAAGCACAATCGCTAGTAGTGCATCTGAATACGTAAACTACATTAGAGAATCACACTTCATCACGGGAAAGCCTGGTGAAATTCCACATTACGAATACCACACGGACATTCAAAATGTCGATGGGGCAAAAGGTAAACTCGGTGTTCTTAACAAAACCGTCTACGATCTTTTTGTTATAGATCAAAACGACCTATCCAAAGAGTATCCATTAGACTCAAAGACAGTCTACACACACGCTCCTACCGCTGAACTCTCAATTATTAGTGACGGGCCAGCAACTAGCGAGCCATTCACGCGTGCAGACAAACCGTTTTACGTCACCTACACAGTTCAAAACCTTACTCCAATATCCGATATCGCAGATCCGCGCTTCAATTCCGTGGTCTTAATGAGTGAAACGAGTAACAAAAGGCTAACCCTTTCTACTATCGATGACGACTTGAAAGCTAAGACGGTAAGATACATGCCAATGCCTCTCATGGGGGGATCTGATGCCACTAAGGTTTCTGGTAGTATTAATTTCACAATTAATGAAAATGCTGAAATCGATGCAGATGAATTTGCATCACAGGATGTAAAGATCCTGCCAAAACATGTTGGATCTCTGAGCGGCATCGACAGCAGTGAGAGGTACTTCAAAGTACCCGATGCAACTTTTAACATTAGCAACATGTACCCGGGTTCTACTGCACGCATCTATGTTTACCCTAATAACAATCCGTCTGACGAAAGGACTATAAAAAATATCTTGGCAAATCAGGAACTCACAGACATCAAAGATAGCGTTATAGCAAATCTCGATGAGCTCATTGATGAAAAAGGAGTCTGGACACTCGTCGCACAACTTACCGAGACACCTTGGGAAGATGAAATGATTGACCAAGTTTCTTTCACCAAAGTAACTAACCTTAAGGTTAGAGGTAATATCAGCACTCAGAAATAGTATCTTCATCTCCAATAAAAAGCTCAGGCATTATTGCCTGAGCTTTTTTTGTAATCTTTCTGACCGAGCCCCCTGCTTAGTCCTGGATATAAGAGCAAACGTACTGCGCTAATCCATCTACCACCTCGATGGTGAATCCAGCATTAGCGGCAACATCAAAATGCTCGCCAGCTGAGTAAGCGATTGTTTCTTCAGAACCATCGAGGGTCACCTTGCCGCTACCGTCGATGATGTCCATGCGCTCAGCAGCTTCAGTTCCGAAATGGTAGCTACCTGGGAAAATAACTCCAAAAGACTTCGTTGTCCCGTCTTCTAGAGTTATCCCGTGAGAGACTACTTTGCCGTCAAAATAAACATTGGCTTTCGCGTGAGCTGTTACGTTTTTAAATTCCATAGCGCTTACTTATGCCACAGCTGCGTGACTGTGAAGCCTGAACTGCGGTCATTATTCAGCGTTCGCGCGGATACTCACTGAGGCACCGTGAGCATCAAGCCCTTCTACTCGGGCAAATTCAGCAACATGCTTTTCTGATTTTTGCACGCTCGCCTGATCCATGCGCACAATGCTTGTGCGGCGTTGGAATTGGTCTGAACGAATTCCTGAGAAGGACTTCCCTGAACCGCCGGTAGGGAGTGTGTGGCTCGGCCCTGCTAGGAAATCTCCCACGGCAACAGCCGCAAAATTACCCACATAGATCGCTCCAGCAGTCTTCACTTGGTCCAGCCATCGATCTTCATCTTCGACGATCAGGGAAATGTGCTCAGGAGCAAATACATTACAAATACGAATCGCTTCATCTAGATTCTCTACCACCAAAGCAAATGTCCCAATATCGAGAACTTTGCGGATGTACTCGGCGCGAGAGAGGTTCTTGATTTGTCGCTCGACCTCGATCTCCACCTTAGCCAACAGCTCAACAGAAGTAGTAGCAAATCCCACCACGCTGTCGCCACCGTGTTCAGCCTGCGCTAACAAATCAGCAGCCACGAAGGCTGGATTTGCTGAGTCGTCAGCGATGATCAGAACTTCACTAGGCCCGGGTAAAAGGTCGATCGAAACAGCCCCCACCAACTGGCGTTTGGCTTCAACCACGAAGCTATTTCCTGGTCCAAAAATTTTCTCAACCGGCTTCACGGTCTCGGTACCTAGCGCCATAGCGGCAATCGCCTGAGCCCCACCGACTTTGATGATTTGAGTCGCTCCAGATTCTTTAAGAGCATAGAGCAAAGACGGATTCACCTTGCCGTTCGCTCCAGCAGGAGTCGCAGCTAGGATGTTAGTCACTCCCACTGCTTGGCCAATGGCTGCAGTCATCAACGCTGTAGAAACGAGAGGTGCTTTACCACCTGGCACGTAGACACCAACGCGATCATAGGGAACAAAACGCTCTCCTACCTCAGCGCCTTCGGTATTCTTGTAGTTCCAGTCTTGTCGCATGCTCCTGAGCGCGAACGCATGGACGTTCTTCTTAGATGCCGCAATGGCCTCTTTCACAGAGTCCTCAACCAGATCTTCAGCCTCAGCAAGCTCAGCTTCGCTCACGAAAAGAGTCTCATCTGTCAGCCTCAGCTTATCGAACTTCTCAGTGTACTCATACACCGCCTTATTACCGCCCTGCTTTACCGCGTTGACAATGGCTGCCACAGTTTCATAGAGATCTGTGCTTGGAATGGCCTGACGGTCTAGTTGCTGAACGAAGTCAGCATACTCAGCATCTTGGTATCGGATCACTTTCATGCGTTTCTTTTCTTTAAATTTCTAACCGCTCAATAGTACGGCTTGAGTAGTAGGTAGCAGATCGGTCCAGTCACTGCCACATAAAGCCACATTGGGAACACCCATCGGGCTAGTTTTTTGTGCTTAGCAAACTGATTTGTAAAGCCGTTGATCCAAGTGAATAGGATAAAGGGCAAACTCACACCCGCTAACACAATGTGACTAATGAGGAAAAAGAAGTACACGCCACGCATCACTCCCTCGCCACCATAACGAACCTCGTCGGTGGTGAAGTGATAAGCCACATAACACAGTAGGAACAACACAGAACAAATCATCGCCGCACTGATTGCCTTTGTGTGCAACTTCACATTCTTGTTCTTAATCGCCATCACGGCAACCACCAAAGCGATTGCCACGATGCTATTTAAAGCCGCATGAACCGGGGGCAGGAAGGATAAACTAAAGCCATCAGGCAATGCTATTTTTAACTCAGGTCGACGCATCATTCCTACTAATACTAACACAACCGCGGTCAGCACCCATGCTGAGATTTTAAGCGTTTTCGACAGAGCTAGCTTTGGCTCACGTTGTAGATATTCCTTATAGTTCGACATGACTTGTTAGTTGTTTTTTTTCAAGGAAAGCTCAATCACTTCGAGCAACTGACTCTTTTTTGCCTCATAGAGATCCTGTTGATCATTGGCGAGCAGCTCAAACAAATTCACCTTTGCCTGCAGCTTCGACTCTGAATCAATCACCGCAATGCCCATGTCATGAGTGATCGCATCCGAAGCGCTAGTCTTCTTGGCATTGTCCTTGTAGTCGATGTACCAAAGTTGCTCTCGGCAGAATTTGGTAAGTTCATCCTTTGGCACATTAAGCATCCACCATGATTCACTCTCAGCATTCCACACTTTCGCAGATTCTTGTAGCTTCTCTGGCGTATCAAATTCCGGATCTAATGTGACTGTCACGAAATGCACATTTGGGTTGTCTTTGAGCTCCTCATGAAGCTCTTGCATGATGACTTTGTTATGACCGAGGCACATATTACAGCGTGAGTAAAACTGGGCAAAAACCACAGCTTTCCCCTTGAGGTCAAAAAGACTAACAGATTCACCGTCTTGATTCACCCCCTTGAGGTCGACAGTCAGCTGTTGGTCTAACTTCGTCAGCGGTGCTACCACATGCTCGATGGCCAATGCCATTGCATCTTTACGTCTCTGTTCGCTCTCGGTTGCCTGAACCTTACGCTTACCTCCTACCCAGTTAAAAAAGAGTATTAGGCAAACAGCGATCACTGCCACCCCAGAATATATCGTAATGATTTTAGCTTTATCGGTCATGATGAAATAATTTCTTTCTATTTTGGGCACTGTCTACCCTTTTACGCGTTTACGCAAACGTACACCTTGGAAAATAATGAAACCGAGAATTCCCACTACTACCATGATTGCGGTGATGTAGTCTGGGTCTTCATCCACTTCAGTCTCGGTAAATGTGTAGTCGATCACTTTATACATCCGCTTGGTCCACTCAGCATCCATATCTAAATAGAACTCAGCCACTCCACGCTCATCTGGCTGTAACCTATCTAGTAAGCCAGGCTCCTTCTCCAGAGCTTTCTTCGTCTCCTCAGTTTTAAACTGCGCAAAGTCGAAGTCAAAATGTTGGTATTCCCCGCGCACCCGTCGGCTTTGGTCCACAACGCGTAGTTGCGCCGGCACATCGTGCTTGCCTAGGCTCACTGCCTCAGCGCCGCTACGTTCATTGATATGCGCCATTTTTAAATGGTCTTTGAGGAAACCGATCATTTTCTCTTCCCCCGCCGCCATGAACCACCATTGATCAATGTCCGCACCCACCTCTTCGGCAATTTTAGCGAGCTCTTCATAGCCATGCTCCTTCGGATCCGCCACGGAGAGACAGACTAGGTGAAAATCTTTTCGCCCTTTGTAGTGCTCCGCTAGGTCCTTCATTTTTGGCAACTGAATCCGATTCTCCTCAGGGCGATTTGGCACGATGGGTGCAACCACCCACACTTTTCCCTCAAGATCGTCTAAGCCGCGGCTCTCACCATCTTGGCAGACACCCGCAAAGTTTTTAGTGAGGCGGCTAATCCGTGGTGAGCGGCCTTCAACCACTTCTTCTTGATCCCGAGCATTTTGCTCCATGTACTTCCACCAGATCGCGGTTCCACCGACAAACATGAGGATGAAAAGAATGATCACGGTTCGGCGGATTGCCTTCGGGTCGCGTTCGGCGGGTTCCAGTTCAGAAACATTCATAATGATTAAATAAGGTAAAAGCTAGCGGGCTCAATTCCAACTGAAGGTCAGCAGAATTAGCGCTAAGGGTAAATACAGGAGGGTGAAAAAGAATAGCTTGCGCGATGACTTACGGTCGCCAATCCGGCCGAAATCGACCGACAGCTTACACATATACGCTCCAGCCAAGAAACCTCCGACGCCAAACCCCCAGCCAGCCATATCGATTCCAGGTAAACTTGCTAAAGGAGCCAACAACGCCAACATTGCCGAGTAGATCAACGCCAAGCGGGCCGTCTTCTTGCCACTCACATCGCCATTCGACCACATTTTATAGCCCGCGTCCTCGTATTGCTCACGGCAAAACCAGTTGATCGCTACGAAGTGAGGGAGCTGCCACAAAAACAGCAGCGCAAATAAATACCAAGACTCCATCGCGTACCAAGTCCCGCCAGCTGCTGCCCAACCAATCATCGGCGGAGTCGCGCCAGGGATCGCTCCCACTAGTGTGTTCGCAGAATGCTGACGCTTCATCGGCGTGTAAGCAAAAACGTAAATTCCAATCGTGGCTGCCGCTATGTACGCCGCCTCAGCATTCACCATATTTCCTAGATGAATCACTCCAAATGCGGAAAGCCCCCAGCCTATAATAAAGGCAGAAGTCACACTCATCCGCTCGGACGGCAAAGGTCGGTTCTTCGTCCGATCCATAGTCCTATCCTGCTCGATCTCCATCAACTGGTTGAAAGCCGCAGAGCCGAACGCCGCCGCTGCCGTGCCGATCAAAGTGTGGAACAACAGCCACCAGTCGACCATCCCCAAAGAGAATCCACCCGCTAGGGTCTTGGACGCTAATAGGAAGCCGAAAAGTGTCGTTATCAGAACAAACACGTTCAAACGCACCTTCGTCAGCACCATTAGATCCTGGCGCATGGAAACTGCTTCAGACTTCTCAAGTAATTTGGTAGGCTGCTCGCTCATAGCTGCGGCACTATGCACCTCAACCTACTTTTGCCAAGACCGAACATTTTACAATTTTAACCCCTTTTTTGTGAACAACTCGATCATCACTCAATCATTTTAAAACTTTTAGTTTAGATCAGTTAACTATGGCCAAAGCATGACTTTTTTCGTCGTTTTTAACCTAGACTTAGGAGAATTCCCTCCGCATACACGGCAGCAACTCACCTATATCAATGCGCTGTATTCAATGTGGATCTCTAGAAGATAAAGTAATCGACTCTCGGATGTCGAAAGACGGAACGACCACGCGTCGCCGTCGCGAATGCCTCCAGTGCAATTACCGCTACACCACCTACGAACAAATTGAGCGCACCGAGCTCCGGGTGGTCAAACGAGATGGCACCCGCCAAACCATCAACCGCGAAAAACTCCTCCGCGGGCTGGTCAAAGCCTGTGAAAAACGTCCGGTATCCATGGACCGTCTCGACCGCGCTGTCGAAGAAATCCTCGCCGAACTCCACAAGGACCACCTCTCTGAGTGCCCATCTAACATCATCGGCGTCAAGGTCATGGACAAACTCCACGACATCGACCCCGTAGCCTACGTGCGCTACGTCTCGGTATACCGCCAATTCGAAGACGTTGGCGAGTTCATCCGTGAAATCCAGAAGCTCGAAAATAGATCTCACAGCAACGCCCTCCAGCGTCCCCTCTTTAAAGACTAATCCCTCACCTCCAACCCCTACCTAAAACAACTATGATCTGCATCGTCGGCAATCTCCCAGTCCTCCAAGTGGGACGCTACCAAGTCACTGGCTACAGCACTCAATGGATCCGAAAGGCCATCGAACAAGCAGCAGCGCGTGCGCATCAAGAAGAATTTGCTTTCACCGAAGATGTGTACGAAGGGGTCATCCACTATCTCGAGCACAAATGCTCGCTACGTCTACTCAAACTAGAAGACCTCTACAAGCGACTCGCTCACATGCTCAGTAAAATTGGTTATGGCTCCATAGCTAATGCTCTGGTTCCGATCGCCCCACCGATCACGATTTCCCTCGAGCGCGCAGCACGCGATGCTGGAGATGGCTACGAACTCGCCTTCTTCAAAGAACTCCAAGACGAACTCCGCTTGCTAAAAAACACCGGCGCCGACGACGTCTACTTCAGCCATGTCGAAGAGAGCATTCACATTCTCAAACAGACTGAAACCTGGGATGAGTCCTGCAAAGAACTCGAAGCCGACATTCTAGACTGGCTGGCTAAAGTAGGCACACACCCACAACGTCAAGGGTATCGTATTCGAGCCAGCCTCAAGCAGCTCATCTGAGACTCAAAGCGAAACTAATGCCCATTTAAACTCCTACTGAGAGCTCTCTAAACAGCCCATTTCCCTCGCAGGAATATGGGCTTTTTTTTCCAAAAAAAACCCAATAACAAAGCATTCACGAATGGTTTATAGCTCTTTCTTCATTTTTTTGTCACAAATACCCTTCGATTTCTCAATGGCATTGAAAGAAATTTGCATTTCCCGCTAAGAAAATAGATTTCCATGTGTCGTAAGAAATAACCAACCACTCACCATGTCCAGACTACTCACCCTCATCACCGCACTTGTCCTAAGTCTTTTCCTGCTGCCCACTTCCTTGATAGCACAAGGAGAACAGCAAAAAGAAACACGGACCAAAGCCGCCAAACTTCAGAAAGATGGCAACTATAAAGAAGCCCTAGCTCTCTACCGTGAACTTCTCACTGAGACTGACGACGACAAATCATCTAGTGACCTTGAAGATGCCATCAACTGCTTGGCTAAGCTCAACCTCATTTCAAAAGCTGACAGCCTCCTTGAAAAACAGATCACACGGCATTCTACGAATCCCTCCTTTCTCATTACCGCGGGAAAAATACATACCAGCGTCCTCCCCCACCATGGCCACATCATCGCCGGCGAATTCAAACGCGGCAACAACCGTGGTGGCGGCCAATACGCCAACGCCTCCCAGCGCGATCGCATTCGCTCGCTACAATTACACACTCAAGCACTCCGGCTTCAATCAGCTACTCAAGAAAATATAGTGCTCGCCTACCATGGGCTGAACCAAGCCCTACGAATGAATCGACAAGGAAACCGCGCTTGGAAACTTCAAACACTCACCGATATCTCCACCCTACCAGACTATGAAATTGGAAACCGCTGGGGACGTGGTGGACGTGATCCAAAAGGTGCTCCTGTCGATACCGATGGTTCTCCTCTCTTCTACAAACTCCCAGCATCGTGGGACCAAGCTAAAAACGATGGTGAGCGCTGGCGCTATGCCATGCAACAAGCCCTTCCTAAACAACAAGATGAAATCGATGAGCAGTGGGCCCAATTCCTTCATAGCCAATTCGCTGTCACCACCATGGCCAACTACGGCTGGTTCCGAAATATCTCATCCACTACTGGGGACGAACAAAAAGGCATCCTCCAACTGCACACACTCAAAGATAACGAAACCGTTGCTAAACTCGCCAGCGGTGTGAAACGCTTCACATTGCCCGACGATCAAAACTTCATCACTCTCTATCAAAACCTTAAAACACGCAGGGAAAGCGCAGCTGACAGACTTATCCAAATCTATCTCGACCGCCGCCAGCATGAAAAATCAGTCAAACTACTCACCTCCACCATCGAACAGTTCCCCAACAGTTCTTCCAACAAATCTCGTAAAAAACTACTCCAACAAATCTCCGGTGACTGGGGACGTTTTGAAAATCTATCAGGTGCATTCCCTGCTGGCGACGAACCATCCATCGACTACGTCTTCCGCAACGCCACATCAGTCACCCTCACTGTGCGGCCAGTCGATACTGAGAAAATGGTGAACGACCTATGGAACCACCTCGACGACAATCCTGCAAAGCTCGAGTGGGAGCTACTACGCTGGAATAATCTAGCTGAGCAACTAGTCAATGGCAGCCGTAAAAACTACGTGGGAGAAGAAATAGCGCGCCGCACCCACACACTTAAACCGCGTAAACACCACTGGGATGCCCGAACAAGTCTCAGCGTTCCTGTCAAAAAAACGGGAGCCTATCTCGTCTCTGCCCTGCTTGAAAATGGTGTCACCACCCACACTGTCGTTTGGTTAGACGCCACCGTCATTGTGCAAAAAGAACTCAAGCAAGGTTCTCTCTACTACCTTACCGATGCCATCACTGGTCAACCAATTCCCTCAGCCAATCTAGAGTTTTTTGGCTATCAACAACAACGACTCAAAAAGCCTGGAAAAGACCGCCGGTACAACATCCTCATCAAACGCCTCACCAAGACTACCGCCAAAGACGGCACCCTCTTGCTAAAACCTAGTGAACTCGACCGCAAATACCAATGGATGATCAAAGCCAAATCCAAACAAGGCACTGCTCTGCTCGGCTTCTCCAATCCAGGCTACCATCACAGTAACCACTCCAGCTACACCTCCCACAAAGCATTTGGCATCACCGACCGCCCAGTCTACCAGCCGGGCCAAAAAGTCTATGGGAAGTTCTGGGCTCGTGAAGCTCGCTACGACCTCGGCGAAATCTCCTCCTACGCTGGTAAAAAATTTAAACTCACTATCACAGATGCTCTAGGGGCGGAAATCGTCAAAGACCTCTCCCTAACTGCCGATAACTACGGTGGCATCGAATACAATTACGATCTCCCAGAAGACGCCAAACTCGGAGCCTACAATGTGCGACTCCGCCACGACTCACGCCACATTGGTAATCATAGCTTTCGTGTCGAAGAATACAAAAAACCAGAATATGAAGTGATAGTGGATGCCCCCACAGAGCCCGTCATGTTAGGCGAGTCTTTCAAAGCGACGGTCAAAGCTTCCTACTACCACGGAGCTCCAGTCACCGAGGCAAAGGTCGTAATAAAGGTGATGCGCAGCCGTCATAACGATCTCTGGTTCCCTATCGGCCGCTGGGACTGGCTCTACGGCGGCGGATACGGCTGGCTCGATATTGAGCGGCCTTGGTATCCGGGATGGAAAAGCTGGGGGTGCTTTTGCCCGCGCCCGTTCTGGTGGAACCGCGGCGGAGAACAACCGGAAATCGTGCTCGAACAAGAACTCGAAATCGGCCCAGATGGCACAGTCAAAGTAGACATCGACACCTCGCTCGCCAAAGCCGTTCACAGCGATACCGACCACCGCTATTCGATCACCGCTGAGGTCGTCGATGCCTCCCGCCGCACCATCGTCGGCCAAGGCAGCGTCATCGCCGCACGCCAAGCTTATCAAGTCAGCGTCTGGCTAAACAAAGGCTACGCCCGTGTGGGAGAACCAATCCAAGCCACCGTCGCTAGCCGCAGTGCCGACGGCAAATCAGTCGATACTCAGGGAGAATTCATCCTCTATCAAATCACTAGCAAAGACGGCAAAGTGAGTGAAACAGAAATCAAACGCTGGAAAACTGAAACCAAAGGTGAGCGCAACGGTGAACTCAAGTTCCAGGCTGGCAAGGCCGGACAATACCGACTAGCCGCGCTTATGACCGATGCCAAAGACCGCAAGATCGAGGGTGCCATTCTGTTCACTGTCCGAGGCGATGGCCAAGCAGAGGGGAATTTCCAATACTCCGATCTCGAACTCATTCCGGACAAACGCACTTACGCTAAGGGAGACACAGTCAAGCTCCTAATCAACACCAAACGCCCCAACAGCACCGTGCTGCTATCACTGCGAGGAGGATTGACCCATCAATTCGTCAGACTTAAAGGTCAAAGCACCACCGTCGAGATTCCTGTAGACCTGAAGGACATGCCTAACTTTTTCATCGAGGCCGCCACCGTTTCCAATGCCGTGGTTCACACCGCAGTCCGTGAGATTATAGTTCCACCAGAAAAACGCATTCTCAATGTCGAAGTTCTTCCTAACAAATCGCGCGTCAAACCCCGCGCCGAAGGTAAGGTCAAGGTCCGCATCACTGACCAACACGGCGAACCAGTACAAGGCTCTCTAGCTCTCACCATCTACGACAAATCACTCGAATACATCTCAGGCGGCAGTAACGTCGTTGATATCAAAAAACATTTCTGGAAATGGCGTCGTCATTTCCGAGGTGGATTCACCCATTCTCTGAGTCACAACGAACGTAACGTGCTCAAGAAAAATGACGAACGGATGAGAACTCTAGGAGCCTTTGGCCACTCAATCGCTGATCAAGTTTACTTGACCAGAGCTTCCTTCGGTAATGGAGCTGGCGGCTTTAGATCTAGACCTATCTCACGCATGGCGAAGGGCGCGGCTGTGCCCATGGCTGCCTGGGAAAGCGCCGATGCCTTTGTCGCTCAATCCGATTTGGACAGCGCTACTGCAACTGCTGCTCCAGTCGTCATGATCCGCAAAGATTTCGCCGACCTCGTCAAATGGATTGGCTCAGTAGAGACAGATACCGATGGCGTCGCCGTGGTCCCCGTCACGTTCCCAGACAACCTAACCACCTGGAAAATCAAAACCTGGGCGATGGCTCACGGCACTAGAGTCGGTGAAGGCTCTGCCGAGGTCATCACCAGCAAGGACCTAATCATCCGCCTGCAGGCTCCGCGTTTCTTTATCGAAAAAGATGAAGTCGTACTTAGCGCCGTGGTGCACAACTATCTCAAAACCGACCAAGAGGCTTCTATATCCTTAGAACTTGAAGGCGGCACACTCACTAGTAGCTCGCCACTCACACAAAAACAATCGATCAAAGCCGGCGCTGAAAAAAGAATCGACTGGCGCTGTAAAGTCACCCAAGAAGGTGAAGCCATCGTGCGGATGAAGGTCATCACCCAAGACGACTCCGATGCCATGGAAATGAGCTACCCGGTCTACGTGCACGGTATTCTCAAACAACAAGCCTGGAGTCGCGTCATCCCCCAAGACCAAAACTCGACAAGCATCACGGTGAACGTTCCAGCCGAGCGCCGTCCCGATCAGACCCGACTCGAAATCCGTTACTCCCCCACTATCGCGGGCAGCATCGTAGCGGCCCTTCCCTACCTCGCCGAATACCCATACGGCTGTACCGAGCAAACTCTCAATCGCTTTGTCCCCACCGTCATCACCCAGAAACTCCTCCGCGAGATGGACATCAACCTCGAAGAAGTACGCAACCAGCGCGCCAATCTCAACCCTCAGGAAATCGGCGACGACAAGCAACGTCTGGCACAATGGAAACGCTGGCAGCGAAACCCCGTTTTCAGCGAAAAAGAAGTCGCAAAGATGGCTAGAAAAGGCGTTGAACGACTCGCAGAAATGCAACTATCTGACGGAGGCTGGGGCTGGTTCTCCGGTTACGGCGAGCGCTCCTACCCACACACTACCGCTGTGGTAGTTCACGGCTTACTAGCAGCAAAAGCAAACGGCTCCAGCATCCCAGACGGCCTGCTCAATGACGGCATCAATTGGTTGAAAAATTACGAAACCAAAGAAACGGAACGGATCAGGATGTGGAAAAAACGTAAAAAGAATACCAAACAACACGCTGACGCCCGCGATGCCCTGATCCGTCTCGTTCTTGCCGAAGCTAAGCAAAGTAACGATGAGATGTTAGAATTTCTATTCCGTGATAAAAACCAACTCTCAGTCTATGCCAAATCACTCGCCGGCATGGCCTGTCATCTGGTGAAAGAAACGGAGAAACGCGATGCCATCATCCGCAATATCATGCAATATCTAGTCTACGACGCAGAGAACCAATCCGCCCACCTCAAGCTCGGTAATGAAGGCTATTGGTGGAACTGGCATGGCTCCGAGATCGAGGCACACGCCTGGTTCCTCAAACTACTTGCCGCCACCCAACCAAAATCAAAAGAAACCCGAGGACTGGTGAAGTACCTTATCAACAACCGCAAACACGCCACCTACTGGAACTCCACCCGTGACACAGCTTACTGCATCGAAGCCATCGCCGACTACATGCGCGCTAGCGGAGAAGACTCCCCCAACACCGAAGTCTCCGTGATCGTAGATGGCAAAAAGATCAAAACAGTCAAGGTCACCAAAGACAACCTGTTCGCCTACGACAACAAGGTAGTCATAGCAGGCGACGCCCTTGGCTCAGGTCCACACAAAATCGAGATCCAACGCTCCGGCAATGGCCCACTCTACACCAACACCTACCTAACTGTTTTCACCAAAGAGGACTTCATCAAAAAGGCCGGGCTCGAAGTCAAAGTCGACCGATCTTACTACAAGTTAGAGCGTATCGATGCCACCGAAGACACCGCAGGAACCCAGGGACAAGTCATCAAACACAAGGTCGAAAAATACAAGCGAATCCCACTAAAGTCGGGCGACATGTTAGTCAGCGGAGATCTGGTAGAAGTCGAGCTACACATCCACAGCAAGAATGACTACGAATACCTCATGTTCAACGACTGGAAACCTGCCGGCCTCGAAGCCGTTGATGTCCGCAGCGGATACACCAACAACGGTATGGGTGCCTACATGGAGATGCACCACGAAAAAACATCCTTCTTTGTCCGCCGACTCACCCGTGGCGAGCACAGCCTGAAGTACCGACTCCGCGCCGAAATCCCCGGAAGCTTCAGCGCCCTCCCCACCCAAGCCGAAGCCATGTACGCCCCCGAGCTCAAAGCCAATTCAGATGAAATGAAAATTCAAGTAAAAGACCAGTAGAGTACGTAGAAGAGGCTTCCAGCCTCTTTCTCAACTCCACCCACAAAAAAAGCCTCCACTCAGAAATCTGAGCGGAGGCCTTTTTATTAGAACTAGTTCGCTGAAAATTTAGCGAGGAAGTGGGAACGCGCGGTTGAAGTCGTAGACTTCGTTGCGGATCTCTTCCAGCTTAGCATCGTCTTCGCGACCTTCGATTGCTGCATGGATGAGGTCAGCCACCTTGATCACGTCCTTTTCCTTCATACCACGAGTCGTGACAGCGGGAGTACCAATACGGATACCGCTTGGCTTGAATGGCCCAGCAGTGTCGAACGGAATCGAGTTCTTGTTGACTGTGATACCAGCTTCATCAAGAGCTGTGGAGACGATGGATCCATCCAGACCATTTGGACGGAAGTCCATCAGGAAAAGGTGATTGTCTGTACCACCTGAAACGATGCGGTAACCATGCTCAGCAAGACGCCCAGCCATTGCTTGTGCGTTCTTTACTACTTGAGCTGAGTAATCCTTGAACTCAGGCTTGAGAGCCTCACCAAAGCAAATTGCCTTGCCTGCGATCACATGCATCAGTGGTCCACCCTGGATGCCTGGGAAAACTGTCGAGTCGATCTTCTTAGCGTGCTCTTCCTTACAAAGAATCACTCCACCACGTGGTCCGCGGAGTGACTTGTGCGTTGTAGATGTGACGAAATCTGCGTGCGGTACTGGGTTCGGGTGAACCCCTGCTGCTACGAGACCGGCGATGTGTGCCATGTCTACGAACAGGTAAGCTCCCACCTTCTTTGCGATCTGCCCCATCCGCTCGAAATCGATTTCACGTGGGTAAGCTGATGCGCCTGTTGTGATCAGTGCTGGCTGGAATTCCACTGCTGCAGCCTCGAGAGCGTCGTAGTCGATACGCTCATCTGTCTCGCTCACACCGTAGTGTTGCACTTCGTAGAACTTACCGGAAAAGTTAGCTTTGTGACCGTGTGTAAGGTGTCCACCGTGCGCTAGATCCATTGTAAGAATCTTGTCGCCAGGCTTGAGCACTGAGAAATACACCGCTGTGTTTGCCTGTGAGCCGGAGTGTGGCTGCACGTTTGCGTGGTCAGCACCGAAAAGTTCCTTGAGACGATCGATTGCGATTTTTTCCACCACATCGACATTCTCACAACCACCGTACCAACGGCGACCGGGGTAACCTTCTGCGTACTTGTTAGTCAGCAGACCGCCTTGGGCTTCCTGCACTGCGAGAGAAGTAAAGTTCTCAGACGCGATCAACTCGATGTTGTTACGCTGCCGAAGACCTTCTTCTTGGATGGCCTCAAAAATGGCTGGATCAGACACTGCAATAGCGCTGCCGCTTGCTTTAGTGACACGCGCTTCGTGGCGACCTCCTTCGAACTTAGTCGCGAGAAATGCTTCAACCATCGCGATAGCAGTAGCTTCATCCACGTGCTTCTGGCCGAGGCAAAGGATGTTGGCATCATTGTGTTCACGTGCAACCACTGTGTCTTCCACAGTCTGCACATTCACTGCGCGCACTCCGATGAAGCGGTTGGCTGCCATGCTGACACCAACGCCAGATGTGCAACAAAGTACGCCGCAATCAAATTGCTGCTGGCTCACTTCGATGGCTACTTCGTTCGCAAAGTCTGCATAATCAACAGAATCTTTGGAATGGGTGCCGTAGTCTGCAACTTCATGACCAAGGGACATGAGGTGGCGCGCAACAGCGTCTTTAAGGTCTACTCCGCCGTGGTCGGCGCCGATAGCAATGCGGTATCTGGATTCACTCATAACTGTCTGTATAAAGTTGGAAAATTGGATCACAGCGACTTTCCTTAGGTTGGCCAAAAACGCAACCGCCAAATGACTTCTGACACGCTTTTTTCAAAACCCAATCAAAAGACGCCCTACAAGAGCGCCCAGACCTCATCCTCCCAGCATGCGGCCCCATTTTCCGTCCATTAAGTCATTGAAACGCTATTATTCATACATCTCAGTAGCCTAAAAATTATCATTTGTCTCTTTTGGAACTCTAGGTGGTGTAAGCTGCAATCAACTCAGAAAACTCGAGTCATGGTCGGTAGACATCTTTTCTTAAATCTCGAAGGCTGTACATCTCTGTGCTCGTAAAGTGCTGTAACCTCCTCGCTCCGGTCGTTCGTTTAGTATGCTGCTCTGGCCGAGCTTCCTTCATTCTGTAAAAGAACCTATCCACAAACTCGCGACTTCCTAACACCACGCCATCGGCGAAGTAGCGCGTCTTGCAGTGTAACATTTGCGCAGCACTCAGCTGGCCCCCTGATTTTAGAGTTTTCTCAATCTCGCTAGCGCTAAATCCATTTCGCCTCTTACGGCGCTTCGCTTTACTCTCGCCCTGTACTCCCTGCGTCTCTTGATCGGCTGCCGCCCCCTCCTCAACCATCATCATCCGATACTCGCCCATCACTTCTTGCCAGGTCTCAGTCAGAGGTTCATTCACTGCATAGCCATCCGGCTTTTGCATCACCTCTAACAAACCATTCTGAGCCACCTCCACACCAGCACAAGCCTCGCCGTAGCTGCACCATCTATAATCCTTCGGATCCGCCACCATTCCAGCACGCACAGGGTTCAGATCAATATAAGCAGCGGTCATTCGCGCGGCGTAACCATCCTCGACTAACACACTCTTAAATCTTCCCTCCCACAGCGTGCCTGTCGTACCCTTGCGCTTATTGTACCACTGCGTGAATTTCTGTTTCACCGCCTTCATGAACTCGGACAAATCACACATTCTCCGCGTGTAGCGTTCCTTCAACTCCCGCACCGCGAGCTTCCGATCCTCTTTATTCTCAATAGCCCGGCACTCAGCCAACCAGCGCTTCACATCCGCAAGGTGTTCATCACTATAAATCAAAGCCAACCTCTCTAAAAATGCCGTATCTGAAAGCATTCGCGTAGGCTTCGGCGGCACCTTCACCAGGATATGCACATGGTTACTCATCAAACAAAACGCCAACACCTTCACCCCGCAATACGCTTCATATTGCCGCATCGTCTTCCTAAAATACTCCTTTTCCTCCCTCTTAAAAATAAACGTCCTCCATACGACCCTCGTAAGGCAGTGATAAACTGACGCACAAGTTTCATGCTCCGTGGCTAGTAAATATTTACGAATAACTCTCATGATCAGGGGAATCACAACAACTCGCACACAACGCACAAATCATTGATTACCTACGATATACACAATACCTAAAAACCATTCAAGCCTTTTCCTTACTACTGCTCTGTCCCCCTATTTTTTGTTCACGCTTGTACTTAGCTCGGCATTCGTCGAGGAATTCTACTATTTCTGATTCAGTCATTTTGTTGTCGGTTGTATCGTTTTTCATGTTTTACGTATTCTGTTGTTTGTTGTTGGAAGCTTGGAAGGTGCTTCAGAACCTTTGTTTCATAAGGGATGTAGACACACCCCTATCTTTGATAGGTAGCTGGAAGCTTCAGTTCAAAAGTTGGAAGCTTCGTGTTACCGCATGGCTATGCGGCGAGAGAATCGGGATTGGTGAGCTTGAGAGCTTCACCGTCGAGATCGGCGGGATCTATAAGCAAGCGGTAGGAAATCTGAATACCATTTCCGCCCGAAACCTTTTCCACAAAGTCGAACTTCGTTAGATCCTTGAGGTGATTTGCTAGGCTTGATCGCTTCACTTTCCCAGTCCCTAGAATGTCCTGTTTGGTGAACTCGGCTTTGTCCCACTCGTCGTCTTTCGTTGTCACTACGTCCGCACAAATTCTGAAGGTCTCGCGCAAATGCTTTGGCAGTTCGTCAATCGAGGAGGTTTTGAAGAGATTCGCCGCAAGCTTGTTCGCGGTCTTCACATCCTCGGCGGTCACTTCGATGTAATCGTAGAGCTTTTTTCCGTGCTCGTGAGTCTTCCGCTCCCGTTGGAGCTGGTGAAGCAAAGTTATTGATTCGATCAATCTCAGATATTGGTCGCGCTCGATGGGGCATTTGCTGGGAAAGCCGAGTTGATCAGCGAAGGGATTGACCACAAGCCACGATTTGAGAAGTCGCTGGGCGTTCTGGTGGAGTTTTCGTAGTTCTTCGCGGTCTTCCTCGGCACAGATCTCAAATATTGAGCTTTTTTTCTGAATATTCTCACGCGCCACCCCGCCTTTCAGCTTGAGGCATAGCTTTTCTAACTCCTTGTCGTCGTTGTGGCTCAAAAAGAGCATCGGGCGGCATTGAAGCGAGAAGTCTTGAGCCATCATCCCGCCAGTCTCCACGTCTTTGATTGCCGTGAGCTGGGAGATTCGACCATTCTTGACGAGCTGGGTGATTGCCCCGCCCTTCTTGATGGATTCTAAGCAAAGGATTTGATTCTGAAGCTTTGTTGCTCCCTCGTAGTACAATGCCTTTTCACTGAGGCTCGTATGATTATTGATAGATTCGGCGGGAAAGAAGGAAAGTGTTCGTTGGGTCAATCGTGAGTCCTCACTGACTGCTGAAAGTGGTCGCTCCATGAGACGAGACACACCGCAAAGGTACGCCACCAAGCCAGATTCTCCAGTGATTCCGCAGGTTGTGAGGTTTTCGCCGATCTTCTCGATTAGATTTGGCGATTTCAGTAGCTTCTCGGCTGCTTCTTTCTCTTTCTCGCTCAACACTACCGCCTTCGATTCGGCTGGAGTCGTTAGGCGTTGCTCTTGGATCTGCTCGACTTGGGCTAGCACCTTTCCTAGCTCACGTTTCATATCTGCCTCGTTCTCGTTGAGGGCTTCGGCTGCATCTTTGGCGAATCGGACTCGTTGCTTCTGGGCACATAGGTCGAGCTTGTCGTCGTGGTAGAGCACGTCCTCGTTGTTCTTGTCCCAGACTTTCAAACGAATCTGGAAAGCATCATAGCCTTTGTTCTTCGCTAATCCCGTTACTCGATAGCCTCGATTCGCGAAATCTAATGTGTAATGCCCGCGTTTCTCGTCGTGTCTCACGTCACAGTCCTTTTCGCTTTCTAAATTATCTGAGGATCTATTAGGCGCTCCCATGAGAGTCGGTACTTGGAAAATCTTGGTGATCGTTTCTCGCGCATTCTGAGGCGATTTGAGCAAGTCGAGGAATGATCCTTTGAGGCTCGTCGTGTGGATCTGGTAGACTTCACAATCTAGCCCCCCGATGTACGCTCTCAGTGTCGGCTCGATGTCGGCGGTGAGGTAGATTCGCTCTAGCTTGGCGAGCTTGGCACGGAAGCCCTCGTCGTTGGTCTCGTTGCAGTATGCCACGTTTTGAAGCAAGGTATTTTCTGTCTCAATCCCTATGGTATATAGGGCTAGTGTGTCCTGCGGAGCACCGACCAGCACAATTTCATTGCCATCACCATGCCAGATGAAGCCCTTGCGCTCGGCTGCGAGGTAGAGGTCTTTCGGCGCGTTCTTCTGTGCGTTGAAGTTGTAGCTGTAGATGTCCACCACGTTCCCGTTCCCGTCTCTGAAGGGGATTGTGAGACCGTAGAGCTGGGGTTTGCTGTCGGCTCTCAGTGCGCCGATCTTCTTCAATTCTGCCCGCTGTCGTTGTCCTTCTTTGCTTTGCTTATCCTCTAATGCCCCGCCGAATGATCGGCTAGCATAGCCGAGCGTGAAGGCTTTCTGGCATTTGTCGGAGAGCTGGGCGCTCGATAGATAGTCCCATGCTTGCTCCTCGTCGAGGTGGGCTGAGGTGTAGTGTTGTGCTATGTCAGTTAGGTTGGTCATTTTATTTTTATAATTTTGCGGTTGGGCACGTGTCGTCGGGACAAATGCGGATTCCTCCAATATACCACCATCATTCATATATAACTTCCCATGTCAAGCATAAGGAATTAAGCATAAACGAGATGTGTATAATTTAGTTAGATTCCATATGGGATTGAGGAGCTACAATTATTTCCGTTTTGGGCTTTCAGAAATAAACGGAAAAAAAGTAATAAAATTCTAAGCCCCCCGCGAAAGACACGAAGCAAGAATATTGAACCCTTGATCTATAAGGGCTTCGGCAGGCAAAAGAGGAGGCGTTGCGGTCGCGAGGAAATAAACGATAATAAGTTTGGGAATTCTGGCTCTAGTTAGGCAGCCATTGCTTTCTTCACCTTGCAGACCGTCGAGACTCCCTTGCCAACGATTTTCGCCACGTCTCTAATCGGCTTCCCCTTGCTCAACTGCCTCACAATATCTGAATGCTTTTCTAGCAACTGAAGCGGTGGCAAGGTTGAACCTTTAGGACGCCCCAAGACCTGCCCTTTACGCCTTGCAGCATTTAAGCCGCTGATTACCCTAGCTGATAGGGTCTCTCGTTCGTTGCGGCTCATTTCGGCGAGCAATGCGAACATGATAGAAGCGGCGGGATTCCTTTTCCCGTTGTCTAGCAACGTCTCGATTCTCTGACTGTGCCAGTATAGGGAAACGCCGATTTCCTCTAGCAGCTCGATGAACTGGTGAGCGATGCTGTTCTTACGTGCTATACGACTGACTTCATGAACCAAGACCTTTTGAATCTTTCCCGATCTTGCCAATTCTTCGACCTCCTGTAGTCCTGTTCGCTTGTCGTGGCTGGCAGCTCCCGAAACAGACTCTGAGCAAACTGCCTCTATATAGTAGCCCTTGGACTCGGCATATTCTGTGAGTTCATGAACTTGACGGTCGGTCTCCTGCTTCAGAGTGGAAACGCGAACGAGAAGGGCGACTTTGATTTGACTGACTGGAGTGCTCATAATTTTGTGTTGGAAAAAAGGTTGGATGATTTGAAGTAGTTTTCGCCACCAAAACATGCACATTTCTGATTACTGCTTTGTGTTGCTGAAAACATTAGTTAATTTCATAACCTTGTAAGCCCCAGGCACTCACGAGCTCAAGACCTTTCCTGGGAATCAACGACTTACGACTTTTCAAGCAGAGAATTTGAAAGTAAAGTCCTCAAAGTAGACTTTCCAAAGTTACAATGCCTTTGCCCCTGCCTTTGAAATAAAAACCAAAGGAAACTTATCTGTTTTTCCCCGCCAAGACCCTTGCAGGGCGTTTCAATTTAGACGATCATGGCGCGAAATGTAAATATAATGACGGGTAATATCAATATTTTAGATATTTTGTGAGCCAAGCCCGCCCCTAGGTATCTCGATAGATTGGGTTTTTGGAAAATTGAGAAATTAGGGTAGGGTACCTTGTAGGCTACAATGGCAAACTATATTATGATCCTTGGCGCGAAAGATTCTAATTTTTTAGTACATTTATCATTCTACAAGGTAAAGACTACCCTTCTAACTATATTGATACTTTACTGCTTCATAACCTTACTAATCTAATAGATTCATAGGTTTATAGTATCGTTAACCCTATATAAAAAGCATGGAGAGGCATGGGCACGGCGGCTCTCCCCCTCCATTATATGTGGAGGAGTTAGAAATTGCGTCTTTTAGGCTAAATTCAACATTCCATGCACTACTCCTCTCCTTCCTAATCTAACGCACCACAATCGAGCGAGGATAGTCTCTGATCGCCACCGTGGGCAACATAAGCAAAAAGTAACATTAAGCCCCTCACGTCGAAATATGAGGCATTTATGATTCCAACTCTGACATTAAAAAACTATTTTCATCAAATTTGCTATTGACACGTGACAGTTTTTTTTCACGTTACACGATAAAAATATTAGACCAAGAGGGGGATTTCAGCCAGTCGGTGAATGCTTTGCGTTCCTCGCTTGCTAGGTGGGGATTGTTGAGTAAGCGCAGGATGTCTTCGAGACCCTGTCG
>Ga0233404_10000066_pt1 | contig 22772 bp, 16 predicted proteins | sample Na_oxic_2_MG_FD_179861 | JGI IMG/M metagenome (GOLD analysis project Ga0233404, IMG submission 179861) | Seawater microbial communities from Saanich Inlet, British Columbia, Canada - Na_oxic_2_MG | ecosystem: Environmental > Aquatic > Marine > Inlet | place: Canada: British Columbia | collected...
CAGCACCACAGTGCTTGACAATGGTCAACAAAAAGTCAGCCTACAGTGGCCGGAAGTCAAAGGAGCAACAAGCTACCGTCTGTTTTATGCCCCTTACCCAGATGCCCTGCCGGTAGGACACATTGATTTGCAAAAAACTCAGTTTTCTATTGACTTGAGTCAAGGACAGAATTTTTATGTCAAGTTACAAACTATCGGTGAGTTGTGTACCAGTCCGACTTCCCGTTTGCTGACAATCAAACCTTAAATGAATTGGTTCTTTTTGGAAAAATTACATTTTAGGCACTGTAGGCGGGGTAGAACGGTAGCGAAACCCAGTATTTTCAAAGGTTTGCTGTAACGAAATTCTAGCCAGCCTACTTGTACCAATTTTTTACTCAATAACTACAAGGAGTTATGTTTAATAAATTTTATTTATAGTGATCCCTTGATTTATTTATTTTAAAACCCTATTATTCATAGTGCAATTTTTTAAAATTTTAAAATTCATTTTTAAGGGGTTTTACTTATGCTGTGTTTCCATCGCGTGTGTCTTTTTTTACTGTTTTTTTTGTTATTCCCGTTGTCATCATAAGCGAGTATTTGTGAAAACTTACAGCAAAAATTATCCACTACCGGGCCTATCGAACAAATAGAAACCATTCAAGCAATGGTGCAAGTGGACGATGGCTTGTTTGTGCTCTTGAATGCCAGTGATAGCACAGTAAAATTGGTGCGATTAAGTTTGGTAACAGATAATGGTTTGCAGTGGCAAACTGATTTATTAGCGGAATTTGAGGAGTTAGTGCCAGAACAAATACGCGGGGTAACGTTGATACCATCGGGTGCAGCGTCTAGCACTTGATTTATTACTCATTAATACACATATAGCAGCCTGTCGGAGAATACAGCTAAGTTATTGTTTTTAACAATTGCTTTAACTAATAATCAATGAGTTAGCGATTAATCCGACAGGCTGCTAGGGTCACATGAATAAGAAATATGGTTTGCATGAATTTGCTAAACTAATCGGACGTTCCACTAGCACTTAACGGCGGTGGGATAGGACTTTTTATAGCAAAACGCACAATATCTAATCAAATATATTCTGATGTTCGTAAAGTTCTAAATTTAAAAGATACACGGTCATACTTTGTACTGTGCTTTGCTCCGCGTCGAGGAAGGCATTCCTAACCAGAAGTTGGGAATAAGAAAAATAAGTACCACTGCCCGCTTATATAGAATAAGGGATAAATCACTAAAATGCGGAAAACTCTTAAGATAAGGTCAACCAAAGTTAGGTTCTGAAGTAATTCTGCTTCAATTTTTGGTAAACCTATATAAAATAATGGATAAACCACTAAAATTTCTTTAAGTTGATGCGTATGGGTAGAACGAAGTGAAACCCACCCTAACCATGCCACCGATTAAAAAGACGATGACATTGATTTGGAAATGGCGGGTTTCCGCTTCGCTCCTACCCACCCTACGCTCGCTAACACCATTCTACTCGGCTTTTGTTAGGGATTGTTTGCTTTGTTTGATATTAATTCGTAGTAGTTTTCTACCACAAATCCTGACGATAATGTCTGGTTCATATCTATTTCTGGATTAATTATTACTGCAAACCCATCAGATTTTATACTTTGAACAAGTTTATCAAACTCTGAATCAGTCTCTATTATAGAGATAGTATATTTTGGTAATGTAACACCTGTCCTTTCCCAATTATGAATCAATTTATCTAAACTTAAAGGCTCGCTCACAAGAAAGATAGCACCATCAAAATTAATAGGTAACCCACTACTTTTTTCAAGCAAAATCATTAGTGGAGTATAGAAATTCGTTACTAATGAATAAACTTTATTAATTGAGCGAGTAAATATTACTGGCTCAGCATTTTCACATAATATACATTCTTCTTCATCTTGTTTAATCTTTAATGCATTTGAATAGGTTGTGAAAGCTTCTTTTATTGATGTGTAACACCAAGGGTCATTGTTACCTTTGGCCTTTTCAAATGAATCATTAAATTGTAATGCTGTCTTATATGCAGCCTCTTTAGTCTCTCTTACTACTTTCCCTCTTTCGTGTAAATACCTTGTGCTTCCATCTTCAAGGTCTATTTGTACACAATACTTCCCTCTAGAAATGTTTGCATAATCTGGCTTCCAAGCTATAGGGTATATATTTCTAGGTGTACCTGATAAACCTTTGAATAATCCTTGGCCTTTTTGTATTAGCTCATACCATAATGCATAGTCGAAACCTTTTAAATATGGATAATCTCGAAAAATCTCAGCATCTAATATTCCCAAAATACGATCAGTTGGCAGCATACAGTCGGCGTGAATAAAGCCGACATCATGTTCTTTATCTTCTACATCTATTTCAATAAATGGGGTTCTGTCATCAGATATCGGATCGCCACAATGGAGACATTTAAAAGGGTCATCTTTTTCTTCAATATTTTTTTGACAAAGCTCTGAGTAACATCTTGGTATTATGTCAGTATCTATATTCTCTTCCGTGTTAATTGGCAACAATGTTATTCTGTTGTCTTTATACTCGTCTTGATTTGCTTCAATAAAACGTTCCAAACCTGAATAAGTTGAGGCTCTACGCAATACATCCCATGTTTCACCATTTAAAAGCTTGCACTTATTGTTATAAAACTTCACCCTCTTACTTCCATCTTCAGCGAAGCGTATTAACTCTACAATCATATAATCAGCATTGTCAATAATTGACTTAATAAGCAGAACTTCCCTGCCAGAAGAAACTACACTTTTCATTTGAAGCTTAAAAAATTCGCTTTTTACGCTGGCACGTTCATTGGCCGGAATTTCATTAATAAATTTGCCGACTTTCTTCTCAAGCCCTTTCTTATTAATTGATGACCTATTTTTAGATAAAGACAATCCTAAAGAAATTAAACTATCCCATAATAAATTTGGTGATACTTTAGATTTTCCTGATATGAGAGTAATAACAGCCTTTTCTAAAGGCATTCCAGCTTCAATGTCTATTACAGAAATGTGGATTTTTTTTAATATGTTAAGATTAATATCTTCGGTTATAGGTTTTTTTGATATATCAGAATAGTGACTACTGATTAAATTAATTAGAACTGAAAATACACTTTTCTCAACTTTATTTAATGGGTTTTCAATAAACCCAATATCGTTATATCTAATGTTCTCGGTAATTTTTCTTAAGTCACGATAAATTTTGGAAGAAGCTTTTGATGAAGTGACCAGCACGTATCTGTCACTTTCATGGTTTCCTTTCAAAAACTGCTTTACAAACTGGCAAATGACTTTGGAAAACTCAGAATTTAAACTATTGGAACAATTTATAGACCTTTTTGCTTGAATATAAATAGTACCACAGTTGGTTTTTACAACGAGATCATCAATGCTATATGATGACTCAAAAAACATCTGTTCAATATTAATATTTCCATCAAAACCTAGATCATCAATAAATGCAATTTCCATCAGCATATGGGTCATAAATAACGCTGAAATTCGCTGTTGAAAATCTATACCTGCATTTGTTGCGGAACCCCCAGCATTTGTACTCATAATTTAATTATCAAATTTACTCATTTTTACTAATGCCCGATGTTGAGCGGCACTTTCCAAGGACGTAAATTGTCCGCTCCAACGCCTAGTTATCCTGAGTGACAACCGCCCGTAACGACAGGGACTAAGTGCAGTAGGGCGGAGCGTTTCATCAGGATAACTACTTATTATAAGGCATATTTGCCCTAATATTCCTAGATATTATCTGACAAATCAGGCACGTTTGCCCTGTTAAAAAATTATCCTGTCAAGTACACTTGAAATTATTTACCAAATCAACCATACTAGCCAAGTCCCATAAACACAGTCTATAATATCCAAGTTTAATTTTATGTCAAGCGGAAATCCCAAAAAAAATAATTTGCTAACAGAAAAGCGAGATTTAATACACCGTCTACATTATTCTATCCACACAGAAACTGCGCATTATGATTGTCAAATACATCCATTTCCATAAAAAATGAAACAAGCTAAAAAAGTCACTAGAATTGCGTATAGTGATGACCTTAACCAAGCTAAATATGAAGCATTAACAGAGATCGCGGGGCGGTGCGGTTCAGTTCGTACAGAAGTATGGCGCAATTATGGTTCAATCAGCGGTCTTGGGGCTTCATTTCGTCCAGTTCGTGATTTTTGGATTGCTTCAGGGCATATTGAAAATCTACCGCAAAGGATTTGGCGAGCAACGTTATCTGATGTGTTAGGTGACATAAAAGCCAATCGAGAAGCGGCTAAAGTAAATGTTAATTGTCATGTTTTTAGAAATGTTAACGATAAGGATAAGCGTAAGGGATTATTTAAGAACATAAAAAAAGATTCTGTTTGGATTAACAATTCTTACGAACGACGATTAATGCGGAAATATTGGAAGCATGGTAAAAATCACACACATAATCAGATTGTTTTGGAACCGGGTAGTTATAAGTGTTTTCGTCATAATGGTAAAGACTACATTGAAGTAATTAGCTTAATTCGATGCAAACGTATCGCTATTCCTATTGGGACTAATTATCCGCTCACCGGGCAGATTAAATTAATTCTGCGCTCAGGCCAAGTTGAAATCCATTATACGATAGATAATACCGATGCTCGTGCTTGTGGAATACTTGGAACTTCAATTGGTATAGATAAAGGTTATACAGAAGCCTTTGCCGATTCTGATGGTATTTTTCATGGCGAAGGCTTGGGTAAAATTTTATCGAATGAATCTGATTCTCTAAACAAAAAATATCAAAAACGTAATAAAATTAGTGCGGTTTTAGAGAAACTTCAAGAAAAGAATCCTAAAAAAACCAAAAGGATAATAAAGCATAATTTAGGACGAAAGAAACTTGATAGGCGCAAAAAACGGCATCAAGGCAAAGTTAAAACAGTAATATTCACGGCTGCTAATAATATTATTGGTAAAGCCGAAACTGTTGTTTGCGAAGACTTAACTAAAATATTTAAGTCTAAAAATTTAGGAAAAAGTACCAATCGTCGATTAAGCGGTTGGGTGAAAGGATTGATGGCAAATGCCATTGATATAGTAGCTTCCCGAAGAGGTTCTAGGGTAGTTCAAGTCAATGCGGCATATACTTCTCAAATTTGTTCCAGGTGCGGTTGCTTCGGTAAACGTACTGGGGATAAGTTTCACTGTAGTGAAGGGTGCGGGGCGGTTATGCAAGCGGACGTGAACGCAGCGATTAATATTTTAGCAAGGTTACACGATGATGAGCTACATCGGTGGCTTCCCTTTACTGCGGTTCTGCCGATTTTGCTTAAACGTTGTCGCCGACCGGATGAGACAGCCCATCCAGGACTCCAGTTGCAACTCGGTTTTTGAGTTATCAACGGAGAGCGAATTACAAGGATAGATGATCATGGATGACTAGGAAAAATAGAGCTGTCTTGCATTACATTAAATCTAAAGACGATTGGGCCGGCTATAAATCCAATTTTATTGGTTCAGACTATATGTTTGGAGACGGCAGTCAACCGCCGGTTTTTCTTAAAAATAGAGGGACAAATCAAAATGTCTCAATGTTATCACGGTTGACTTTTGATGCCAATGGGAACGGCAAAATCAGTACGGTTACGATACCACAAAGCAAATTTTTGGGGCTGTATCGCAGCAGTCAAGCTGCCGTTATGGTTGGCAATACCGTGCATATTGCCGGCATGAGTTATGAGGATGAAACCGGCCGGGAAGATTATAATGTCGCTAATTATTATATGCGATATAACCTTGATACAAATGCGTTTGATTTGAAATTCATGGGCTGGACCGGGTCAGCATCACAAGCAACCGTGGATGAGCATAATGAACCGGCTTTGCTTATCGACAGTCTTGGCTATTTGCATTATTTTTCCGGTGCCCATAACCACCAAATTTGGCATCGAAAAAGTCTTCTCCCGGTGACAGATTCCAATTGGAATAATGTTTGGGGTGCCAATGTCACCGCCGATGATAAATTTTCTCCGGGGCCAAACAAGTCCGTGGCACGATACTCCTCTGATTCAGTACCACAATTGGGGGTTGATTATGTCGGTAGCTTGACTAAAGCCTATACTTATGTCCACCCGCGCATTGACTCTCAGAATATTATCCACCTGATAATGAGAGAGTCTCTTAGCAAGGGCTATAAATTAATCTATATTCGCGGTATCCCCAAAGGCAACGGCGATTATTTGTGGACGGATGAAGGAGCCTTGGTACATCCTAGTTGGTATCAATATTCAACTTATACCCAAAAAATCCATCAAGACAATAAGGACAACATTTATGCTATCTATGGCTATAGCATCCAAAATTTTAAGGACAATACGTGGTTTAATCAAAAAACCAAGGCGATTAAAAGTACCCAAGCTGACTGTGCAGCATTAACCACTGCTGATGATTGTATCAATGTAAAGGATGATCATCTAAAGCGTTGGGCAGATGAAGCATTGGCAGGGTCGTCCAATCGTTATGAACAACCCTACCAACATGATACTGTGATTATCGGCAGTGTTAATTTCGGTAAAACATGGGCGTTGACCACAACGGAGGAATTTTTGAATCGTGCTACCAAATCGCCACTGAGTGCGTTGGCAGGGGCGGAATTAACTGAAAATAATAAACTGGCTCTGTACGGATTTGCCAAAGGCGGTAGCAACAGTTATAGCTTTGCGTGGACACTAGACGGTAATGCAGTTGGTAATACCGCTACGACATTACTCAGTAGCATCAGTGCCGGCCAACATCAAATTACGTTGACTGTATCTGATGGCCAAACCACCGCAACCCATACGATTAGCGTCTTAGTGTTAGCTACACCCACGCTAACTACCACACCCGGTACCACAACATCGGATACCACGGCGGTTGAAGTCAATGGCACAGTGGGAACAAAGGTTTGGGTTAATGGTGTGCCAGTAGCAACTATTGATGCTACCGGTAAAGTGACTGTCAACCTTGATACCAGTGGGGGTAATGGGACCAAATCATTTGCAATCAGACTAAAAGATAGTAATAATAATACCAGTCCAACCCTGAACTTGACTATAGAGCGGGTATCATAAGCTCATTTTTTTGACTCAACAACTTATTTTTCTTCTCGTTCCCACGTTCCGGCGTGAGAATGCGTACTGCGACGCTGGAAAATCGCGAAGTTTATAGGTAAGGTTTTCACTGAAATGATACAATACCTTCGCCAATGTCAAAATTTGTTGTTTCGGGAATGAGGTACGATTTCCCGAAACTCCGATATTACTTAGGTTTCGGGAAATCCGCTTCGCTCCATTCCCGAAACAACCATCAAATTGGCGAAGGTATTGATGATTAGCTAACAATATAGATTGCCTTTTGGAGAACCAAAATGAAATTACGATATTTGCTCATAATTTCTATATTAATAAGTAGTTTAGGAGCCAATGCTGATGTCACCCTTGACGGTACCCTCGGACGTAGCGACACACTCCCCGGCCCCAACTATCTCATCGGAGCCGATTTAGGCCAACAACGTGGTGGCAATCTGTTTCATAGTTTTCAAGATTTTAACTTGAATCGGTTTGAAAGTGCTACGTTTTCTGGCCCCAATAGCATCAATAATGTTATCAATCGCGTAACTGGTGGCAATCCCTCTAATATTGATGGGCTGATCCGTTCGGTAATTCCCAATGCCGATATGTATTTCATTAATCCTAATGGGATCTTGTTTGGCCCTAATGCCCAATTGGACGTACAAGGAAGTTTTCATGCCAGTACTGCGGATTATTTGCGCTTGAGAGATGGGGGGTTGTTTGATGCACGCAATCCGAGTGATAGTATTTTGACGGTTGCTCCGAGTGAAAGTTTTGGTTTTTTAAATAGTTTTGTTGCACCCATTTCAGTTCAAGGACGTGGCGAAGTTAGCCAAGGTTTAGAAACCGGACTGAGTGTGCCAGAGGGCCAAACATTGTCATTAATTGGTGGCAAGATTGATATTCGAGCCGGCACTTTTTTTAGAACGGTGACAGTTGATGATGAGGGTAATGGCTCGACTGAAATCATCCGCTTACCAATTTTTTCGGCTCCTTATGGACGAATTAACTTAGCCAGTGTGGCATCAACCGGTGAAGTCAAATTAGGGAAAGATTTTGTGGACGTATCCTCTTTTAACAAGTTAGCTGACATACACTTCACCGAAAAGTCACTGATAGCGACAACTGGAAAGGGCGGTGGCAGTATTTTTATTCGCAGTGGGCAATTCTTTGCTGATGACAGCGCGATTGAGGCCAAAACTTTAGGTAGCAAAGATGGTGGTGTGATTGATATTCGAGCCAATGTTATATCGCTCACTAACGGTGCTACTCTTGGGAGTAATACTGAAGGTAGCGGCAAAGGTACAGATACTTTTCTTCATGCAACTGATTCTATCATGGTTTTTGGCGAAAACAGCGAAGGCAATACGAGTGGTATTTATGCAAATTTTGGTATACCTCAAAAAAACACGGATAAAACATTAGGCGATGTGGGACAAATATCATTGACGGGTAAAACCATCTTATTCAAAGACGGAGCATATATTTTTGCTGATACTTACGGCGGTGGCAAAGGCGGTAATGTCACTTTTCATGCTGACTCGGTTACTTTTACTCGCGAAAATGATAAAAAGACTCCAATAATCTCGATTCGTACATATAGTCAAGACGAAGGGGCCGGCGATGGTGGAACTCTGTTAATTGAAGCCAATAATATTTCATTTACTGGTGGTAGTCAAATTAACGCAAACACATCCGGAAAAGGTAATGGGGGTAGTGTGACATTTAAAGCCTCTAACACGGTTGCATTTGAAGGGAAGCCTAGCAGTGGTATTTATTTAGATACAATGTACAAAGCTGAAGGGGCCGGCGATGGCGGAACTCTGTTAATTGAAGCCAATAATATTTCATTTACTGGTGGTAGTCAAATTGACGCAAGTACATCCGGAAAAGGTAATGGGGGTAGTGTGACATTTAAAGCTTCTAACACGGTTGCATTTGAAGGGAAGCCTAGCAGTGGTATTTATCTTCATACAATGTACGAAGCCGAAGGCGATGGTGGAACTCTGTTAATTGAAGCCAATAATATTTCATTTACGGGTGGTAGTAAAATTGACGCAAGCACATCTGGAACCGGCAATGCTGGTACGGTAACGCTTCACGTCAATAATCTGTTACAACTAACCGGCGTAGATGAAGTGGGTAACGCTAGCCGAATTTTTGTAACTGCTGATGTTGGTACTGGCAATGCGGGCAACATTTTTGTAAAAGCACAAGACGTTTTACTCAATGATGGGGCTTATCTTATCTCTACTTCTTTTAATTCTGGCAAAGCGGGCAATATACACGTTCATGCCACTGGCACAATTACAATTGCCGGTGCAGATAAGAAAGGTTGGAGAAGTATGATCGCCGCTGGTTCTAACCCAAAGTCAAAAAGCATTATTGGCGGTAAAGGGGGCAACATCACTATAGAAGCTGATCAGCTCATCATTAAATATGGGGGCAGTATTTCCGCAAGTTCAATCGCACCGAAAGGTATTCAAAGTAGCAAGGGCGGTAATATTACCATTAGTGTCCAAGGTGCCGTTAAATTATCGGGTGTGAATCCTTATGGCGAAAACGAAGATGGATTTGGCTCTGGTATTTACACACGTAGCACTGGAGATAATGCCAGTGATGCGGGAACGATTATGCTACAAGCCGGTTCTTTAATGATAAGAGATGGTGCTTTGATTATGAGTAACACTAACAACAATGCCCAAGGGGGCAATATTGACATTGACGTGCGTGGTACAGTCACAATTACTGGCGATGCTTCAAATATCCAGTTAAGAGGGCCAGCAGATTCTCAAATAGAATATTTGCAAGGATTTTCCCCAAGCAAATATAATCAATCAACCAGTGGTATTTACGCCCGTTCAGAAGGCAAAAATGACCAAGCCGGACAAGGCGGCAACATTACTCTCTCTGCCCAAAATCTGACTTTAACTAACCAAGGCAAAATCTCTACCTCTAGTGCCGGCGGTGGAAAGGCTGGTAATATCATCATTAAAGTCGCACAACTGCAACTTGACTCTAGTGCTTCGATTGCTTCAGAAAGTCGTTTGTCCAATGCGTATGACTTCGCTAATATTGCCGAAAGAGATAGCCACATTGTGATATCCGGCGATATAGTAAAAGTTGCGGATATTGGTAATGGCAAGCTTGGGCGTTATATTAATACGGGAGAAAACCTGCTAAAAACTACGCCCGTTTATACGGTAGCCAATATAACAGCATTACAGCAACTTTCCAATCAATATAGCCTCACTAAAGGTAATATGGTTGAAGTTCAAGATATTGGTAATGGTCAATCAGCCCGTTTTATTTATGCTGAAAATTTTCAACATGGCTTATCAAAATGGATAAAAGTTGATGATAAGGTGACGGTTACTTTTGAAAATATGGCTGAATTGAATAAAATACAGCGTTGGTATTCACCTGACGAGGATATTCCTTATCGTTTCGGTGAAGTTATTAAAGTCACAGAGGCGGGCAATGGTAAACCCGCCACTTTTATTTATGCCACTTTATTTGACCAAGCAGATGGTTATACGGAAGGACAGGCACTCAGAGTAAACCAATTTACGGTTACTGATGCTGCGGCATTAAATAAACTCAGTAAAACTACCTTTGTTCAAGTAGGTGATAACGCAAATATCATTGATACCAGTTCACGTTTTGTTTTTAACGGTCAAAGCTGGAGCAAATTAAATAACAACCCTCATACAGTTCACATTAAACACCAAAACCACAAAATTCTAACAGAAAATCATAAAATATCTTGACAGACAATAATTATTTGTAGTAACATAAACACCGGAACTTAGGGAAGTTCAAGAAGGTAGGTATTAGCGGTTCAGTATGGAATGTTATACTGGTAAAACCTAGACTTATAATGGCATCAGATTAGCTTCAAAATCGGTGTTTATTATACATAAGGTGATAGATGGTTTATCACCCTAGGAAGCTTGCTCCTTAAACATAACCAAAGCCGGTTTTGTGGTTTTGGCGTTTTAAAGTAAGAGTTGCTGATATAGCCGCCATGAATGCACTATCAATTGCTAAAACTGGTACTATTACAAAAATCGTTCAAGCAGAAAATGGTCAACCATCTAGTTTTATTTATTCAGGTCAACAATGGTTGCCCATAAATGACAGCGAACATACGATCGTTTCAAACCTTGCCGAATTAAATCAACTGTCTGCTAAACCGGGCGATTTAATTGGTGTATTGGATGCTGGAGATGGTCAACACGAACATTTTTTCTATGCCGATGGTGAGTGGAAAAAACAAATTAGGGGTGGCGATGCCGGGCAAATAGTCATTAAAGCAGACAAACTTCAGGTTACTAACAACAGTGAAATTGCAACCGCTTCTGTTAGTGGTGGCGGTGGAAACGTTACCCTCAATGTGGATAAAATGGTTTTTCTCACCGATAGCCAAATAACGACTAGCGTCCAAGAAGGCGCAGGCAATGGTGGTGATTTAACCATTTCTGGCCCCCAATTTGTGATAATGAATGACGGTGAAATTATTGCCCAAGCTTATGAAGGGCGTGGTGGCAACATTCGTCTGGGCTCCAAGCAGTTGATTAAATCGCCGTGCAGCCAAATCAGTGCTTCATCAAAATTGGGAATAGACGGTAATGTTAATGTTGAATCGCCAATAATAAATATGGATGATTTTTTGGTGGTATTGCCCGGTGCGAGGCCAGAAGCTAAATTTTCCACCAGATGCCAGTTTGAGGATTGGGATGATATAAGTACTTTCGTAACACGAATTCAAGGAGATGGTAGACCGAGATTACCGGATAATCATATGGAATAACGGCGATTGTTTGTCTGAATCAAAATTTTCAGAATGTCATTCTAATTAATTTAAATTTTTTATCCAATAAATGGCACCTTTCAAAAGTAGTTGACAGTTTATGATTAAAAAAACCACCAAAACTACAAAGATTTGATTAAAAGCTCAGCTGGAATATTTGCAAGAATTTTCCCCAAGCAATTATAACCAGTCTACCAGTGGTATTGCTTACCTTAAATGTGGACGACTTAGTTTATTTCTGAAAACTCCGGAGAACTTTTTGGCATCCAATACTTTCAATGACTTACAAAAATACGCCTAACCAAAAATCAATGACTTACAGACTTTTCATGAGTTTTCAATTTATTTGAATAACGGCAAAGTAAGCACCAGCGTTCAACAGAGTACCGGCAATAGTGGCGATTTAACTATCTCTGGCCCCAAATTTGTGGTAATGAATGACGGTAAGGAACGTGCATGAAATAACTTCGACAACTAAACCTGACAGGTTTTGGAAACCTGTCAGGTTTGATTCAACATGTAGGGAAATTATTTCATGCACGTTCCTAATATATTCCGGAGCCATCCAAAAGCACCGACTAAGTTTTCTCCCTCAAAAAAACACTTAATTGTTTATCAATATTACCAATATGATTAGTTAACCAGCCAACAAGTTTCTGCTGGATTTTTAGTGCTAAATATAAATGTCCTTCTGGATTTTTCTGATATTCCTCTTTAAACTCATTGATTTGTTCAATGAATTGAGAATGTTGTTTTTTATGAGTCGCATAATGAGGATAAGAATGTTGTCTCATGTAATTTTCTTCGGTCTCAAAATGAGTAACCGTATAATCTTTCAAAAAGCCAAGCATTTCACTAATACCTTCTGGTTTACCGCTACATATTACTATTGTCAATACTTTAGCATAGGAAAATAATTGCTGATGTTGTTCGTCAATAATTGGATGATTAACTGATAAATTAGAAGTCAATTTAATAGAATTGGGTTGAGCCATTTGTTTGGTAACTTCTCTTGGAATAGCGGCGGTAAAACGGACATATATCGTATGTTTATCTTGTTTTAATACTTTCAAGTAAATGTCTTCGTTGATTAAAAGCCGGTCAAAGGTTAAGAAATTTACTTTCAAATTGGTTAATGGTTCGGGTATATTTTCTATCTCACAACGTATCAAAGCACCTTTGGCTGATAATTTATACAAGTAACCCATTGATACTTGAGCACCTAAAGACTTGCCTTCAAGCACCGTGTATTGTAGTGGAATTTCATTTTGCAATGAGATAAACTTTTCTGGTTCCTGAAGTAAATGGAGATTATATTTTCCAACGATACCTACCACTTCATAGATAATGGTAGTTTCCTTAATGCCTTTGGGGTTAACTTTTTGTTCAGAATGTATTTTAACCAGATGACGGACCTTTTTTAAAGTAGCCTCTGAAATAAATACTTGACCACCTACTGTATAAGATTCAAGACGATAGGTTAAATTAACTTCGTTACCTAAAACGCTATATTGAGTACGTTTTTCAGAACCAATATTGCCAACAACAACTTCACCGGTATTAATACCGATACCCATTTCCAATGGCGAGAAGTTCCAATCCATAATTTGTTCATTGACTTTATCCATTGCCAATTGCATAGCCAGTCCGCAAGCAATCGCTCTTTCTGGATCGTCCGTTCTGGCTATGGGAGCACCAAATAGAATTAAAATTCCATCTCCCATAAATTTGTCAATGGTTCCCTGATATTCGGAAATCACATTCGTCATCGTTTCCAAATAGAGATTAACAATTTGAATCACCTGCTCCGGAGATAAACGATTGGATTGTTCGGTAAACCCTCTTATATCTGAGACTAACATCGTAATTTCTCGCCGTTCACCTCCGAGCATTAAACCGGTTTCTGTTTCAAGTAAGATGTTAACCACTTCATTACTTAAATAACGCCCAAACACTTGGCGAATTAATTCATTTTTTTGCTTCAATTGGGTGGTACGTTCGGCCACTTTCTCTTCTAAACTAGCATTTAACATTTTCAACTTTTGAGTAAACTGCTCCCGTTGTATTTCTGCTTGTTTGCGTTCTGTAATGTCTTGAAATGCACAAATCGCATAAGTAATCTTGCTGTTTTCATCAAAAATAGGTGCTCCCCAAGTTTCTAGTGGAATTACTTTGTCTTTTTGACGAACTTCAATATTATCAATTCTACCGTTCTCACCCTGTTGTAAAGCACACACAACCGGTAACTTTTCAGTTGGGTAAAGTTGCATCGTCTCTGTATTATATAAGTGATAAATTTCGGATAATTGTTCAATAGATGTTTGAGCCACCGTTTTTTTACCAAGTATTTGTATGCCGGTTCGATTGATAAAATCAATTTTACCCTTTGCATCAAGCACTTTAATTCCAATCGGTATCGCTTCTAAAAATTGTGTCAAGCGGCTCTCGTTTTCACGAACTTGGAAATATGAATTCTTTAATTTAATAAGAATAACAATTATATAAGCTTATTAATCCCATAATACAAAAATATAAAAACAGACGGAGTTTCTCAATTTGGTAAATTTGTTGTTCTATATAAGTATTGAAAGTACTCGACAATTCTCTGGTATTATGCTCAATAGGACTGTCAACAGCAGTTATAAGAAGTTGCTCCACTTCTTTTTTATGTTCCACGATAACCCGAATATGTTGTAATATATTAGTTATCTGATTTTGATGTGATTTAGGAATATCGCGGTTCAGTTGTTGCAGACGTTTAGTCAGTATATTAATTTCTGACGCAATAAAATAATGCTGACCAGGGCGACTAAAAATGAGGATATTTTGCAGGAGTTGCTGCATTGTTTTTAGCAATAGAGGAAATTGTTCTTTTTCTAAAATTTTGTTCAATTGCATCATTGCCGAAGGACAATAAGTCACAGAATTTTTCAAGATGGCATTATTGGCTTTAAAAAGTTCAATGGTTGCTTCCTTAGAGGCAAGTGTCGTATTCAATGTCTCAATCGCCTGCTTAATGTCATTTTGAGCATGCTTATCCCTATACGCTTTTTCTTCATCACGCAAATTAGTTAATATTTCTTGTAATGTATTAATATTTTTCCAGATAGAATCATAATTTTCTAATAAACCATGAAAAACGAGAACCAAATCTTGATTAATAACAGCATTCAAGCTGGAAAAATGATGGAGGTTATTTTCCACTTTTTTATGTTTTTCATAATCAATATGATGACGAAAAATAAGGATAGTGATTAGTGCAGCCAGTCCAACCCCAAAAACCACGCTACCAATATGGTTCAGCTTCATAATGATTTACCTTTATATTTACCCGTCAATGTACCCAGAAAATCAATAATTAATTCTATTTCTTCTTTAGGTATATCTCGCCCTAATTGATAACGGATCATAATTTTTACAGCCTCTTTTAAGGTTGCAGCCGAACCGTCATGGAAATAAGGGGCGGTAAGTGCAACATTCCGTAAACTTGGGATTTTAAAACGATGACGATCCATCTCTCGCCCAGTGACGTTAAAGCGTCCTAAATCTGCTTTAGTGATATTACCACGATCTGCAAAATAATCTCCAAATACACCAAATTTCTGAAACATATTTCCACCAATATTAATTCCTTGATGGCATGAAATACAGCCATAAGAATTAAACAGATGGTAGCCTTTTTTTTCAGGTTCGTTCAAGGCATTTTCATCACCATTCAAATAACGATCAAAAGGAGAGTCTGGCGTAATCAAAGAACTTTCAAAAATCGCCAGAGCATCTTGGATATTATGTTCTTGTATTCCATCAGTATATAGCCTATTGAAAGTCTTAAAATAATAATTATCTTTTTCTAATTTGGAAATGACATGTTGCCAATTAGAATCCATTTCTTTGGGATTATGTATAGGTAAAGCCACTTGTTCTTTTAATGTTGCAGCACGTCCAGCCCATCCTTGCTTAAAGTTAAAATGGCTATTAAAAACAGTGGGCGTATTAATATCACCTTTCTGCCCGTCAATACCAATTGAAAAAGGTAAGTTATCCACACCACCGGTTGCTAAATCATGACAAGTGGCACAACTAATACTATCATCCCTAGACAAACGAGAATCATGAAACAGCCGTTCTCCCAAAGCAACTTTATTAGGAGGTAGAATAATTTGATTGGGTAAAGGATAAATGGGCATTTTATTTACATATTGCGCGATAGCCGTTGAGCTAAGAAACAATGACACAAATATCATAGAACGATTCAAATTCATAAAGACTCCCTAAATAAGTGGTTTTTAAAGTTATGGATGTACGGTCAACTTAACTTGACAATGTGACATTGTCAAGTTCATGGGCATGGTAGGTTTCCGCTAGTTCCTACCCACCCTACAATGTCACTGCCATTTACTTAAGGGCAGACACTTAAGGGCAGACACGCAGGTCTGCCCCTACGAAATCCCGCAATTTTAGGGACTGTAGGGGCGAACCGGCGTGTTCGCCCCCAAAATCCGTTACAATCAGTACAATGTCACTTAAGGGCAGACACGCAGGTCTGCCCCTACGAAATCCCGCAATTTTAGGGACTGTAGGGGCGAACCTGCGTGTTCGCCCTCGCTTAAGGGCAGACACGCAGGTCTGCCCCTACGAAATCCCGCAATTTTAGGGACTGTAGGGGCGAACCTGCGTGTTCGCCCTCGCTTAAATTAATGGCAGTGACCCTACAATGTGACATTGTCAACTTAACTATGGTGCTCTTTGTCGTTACTGGCATACTTCTCCATTATTTCCGGTTGGGGGTAAAGTTCACTCATGGGCAGAGATTTTCCATTAGCCTGCACTATCCGTACATGTTTGCGTTTAAGCATGCGAGGACGACGCACACCACAAGAGTGTGAAATTATCCCAACTTCTTTCACCATATTTTTCCAGTAATTGGCAACCTTTGCGGCTTTATCTTGTACGTTTAGACCCTTTTGTAGCCGTTTGTTATGAGTTGTAATACCGGTTGGGCATGTGTTTTTATTACATTTTAAAGCCTGAATACAGCCGAGTGACAACATAAAACCACGAGCTGAGGTCACGAAATCCGCACCGGAAGCAAGTGCCCATGCAACCTCGGAGGGTGTGATCAGTTTGCCGGATGCAATGATTTTAATTCGTTGGCCCAAACCATATTCATGAAAAATATCGGTGACAAGGGGCAGAGATTCTTTGATGGTCAAGCCTACATTGTCAATCAAAGGCATAGGTGCCGCACCGGTGCCACCGTCGCCACTGTCAATTGTGAAAAAATCCGGGGCCGATTCAAGCCCACGTTTATGTATTTCTTTACACATATTCTGGATCCATCCGAAAGAGCCGATAACGGCTTTAAAGCCAACCGGCTTTCCGGTCACATCTCGGATATGATTAATCATATCCAGCAGTTCCCCAATAGAATTGATTTCGGGATGACGGTTTGGTGATATGGAATCTTGTCCCAGCGGGATGCCGCGAATTTTTGCAATCTGTGGGGTCACTTTCACTGCGGGCAGTATGCCACCTTTGCCCGGTTTTGCACCTTGGCTCATTTTGATTTCAAACATTCTAACTTGTTCGTGTGCGGCAATCTCACGCAACTTGTCATCACTCAGATTGCCCTGTTCATCGCGAACGCCATATTTGGCCGTGCCGATTTGGAAAACAATGTCGCAACCTCCTTCAAGATGGAATGGAGATAATCCTCCTTCACCGGTGTTCATCCAGCATCCAGCCATCTTAGCTCCCTGGGAGAGTGCACGGACGGCGGGGGTTGATAAGGCACCATAACTCATGCCGGAAATGTTGAAAAGTGAGGGTGCATCATAGGGATGGCGGCAATCAGCCCCGATTACGATAGACTGCATCGCCATCGCTTCTTCATTAAGTGTCGGGAAGGGACAATTCACAAAAATTACGGTGCCGGGAGGCGTTAAGTTTTTGGTTGAACCAAAGGCGACTATATTTTCTTTTCCTTTTGCGGCACGATAAACCCATTCTCGTTCGGCACGGTTAAAAGGCATTTCCTCGCGGTCCATGGCAAAGAAATACTGACGGAAAAACTCTCCCAATGCCGAAAACAAATAACGAAAACGGCCAATCACCGGATAGTTGTGCCGTATAGCATCTTTCTTCTGGCTCACGTCCAGAATGAACATGATAAAAATAGCTAAAATGCCAATACCTATAAAAAATACAAAAACGGTTATTAGTAAATCCAATACCGTGACGACAAGATCAATAGATTGTGTATCCATATTCATTGTATGTGAATTCCTCAAAAATATATTGGGCATTAGACGTGATTCGCATAATACATCAGCTTTTTAACTAGGTTTTCAGGTAGCTATCAAAATAAACCGCATGACAAGTATACCCACTTGGATGCTTCTGTAAGTAATCTTGATGATGATCTTCGGCTGGCCAAAAACGCTTTAACGATTCGAGCGTTGTGACAACTGGGTTGGGCCACCGCCCAGAATTATTTACAATGGCAATCATCTCGTCGCCAGTCTGTTTTTCATCTTCTGATTGATAGAAGATTGCAGATCGATATGCGGTTCCCCGATCATTACTCTGCTGATTAAGCGTGGTCGGATTGTGAATCTGAAAGAAAAAATCAAGAATATGCTTATAGTCGATTATCTCATCGTCATACACTATCTCAAGGGCCTCTGCATGACCGGGGTGGTTTTTATACGTTGGATTTTCGTTTGTCCCTCCGGTATACCCCGCTTCGGTTTCTATCACTCCCGAAAGATTCCGCATCAGCTCTTCGAGTCCCCAAAAACATCCTCCGGCAATATATGCTTTTTGTTTCATGTTACTCTTTTTTTAAGTTAAGTGAAATGCTATTAATACAATAACGGTCGCTGGGTTTGCCATTGTGCTTGGGGCCATCAGGAAATACATGCCCAAGATGTGCATCACACTTTTTGCAGCGTACTTCTGTACGTCGCATACCATAACGATCATCAGAGTGAAGTGTTACCGCCTCTTTGTTGGTTGAGTCGGTAAATGATGGCCAACCGGACTTGCTGTCAAACTTGGTCTCTGATGAAAATAATGAGGCATCGCAAACCGCACAGTGGTACATGCCATCGCTTTTTTCATCAACATACTTACCACTAAATCGAGCCTCAGTGCCATTTTCACGCGCAACTTTGTATAGTCCCGGATTAGTCTGTTTAAGTTCTTTGTCTGTTTTCATAAATAACCATTATTCTTCAGCTATTATAATTAGCTCTTACAAAATTTCAAGGCTAAGTGACTACTCAGGGCAACCACAAGGGATTGCCCCCAAGTACTGAAGCACAAATTATCGGATATTTTGGAGTCCAAAGCGTGAGCGTAGGCAATGATGTAATTTGGCAACAGTCAAAGCTGAAGCTTTGAACTCCAAAATGTGTTAAAACTTATGCTTCAGTATCTACATATCAAGGGCAACCACAAGGGATTGCCCCTACATATCATCGAATTTATGGTTGTCCTCTTTAATTGGGCAAGCCCGATTTGGTTGCCCTCTTTAAATTTGTAGGGGCTGACATCGAAGGTTGCCCTCTTTTAAAAAAAAAACAATTTCATAAGTTCAGTTTTTTAAAACCAAAAAGCCTGAATTCTTATGTATATTACTTTTTTCTGATTATAACGGATTTTGGGGCGAACACATAGGTTCGCCCCTACAAGCATCAAATTTTGTAGAACCCCCCGAAATTCCTTGTGACCCCAAAATCCGTTACAATCAGTATTTTTCAGGTAGTCCCTTAATGTTTACCCGGTGCCAAATTAACACCACGCCGTTCATGCGTAATGTAGGCCTGTAAAGCAATCATTTTGGGATCGTCGGCACTCAATTCTTGGCCTTCGAGTGGATTGCGAATACACCAATTGATCATTTCCCATAAAGGCACTACTTTTCCCAGTTGTTGTTGAAACTTGGGATAAGTTTCCGGATGAGTATTGGCTCCATTGGGATGGCATTGGGCACAGACAACCCCATTTTTGCCTAAATTTGGATCAGTAAATACCTCACGCCCTTGTTTGACGACTGTTAGATATTCCGCTTGCCAGCGATCAAGATCTGCCTTAGTGAATTCATCAGCATACGCGGTTGCTGAAACTAAAGCACTCAAAGTCAGCCATAAAACGCTAAACTGCCATGGTTTTTTTATACACATGCTGGGTTTCTCCCTCTTAATAGTGGTTCTGTGGTGGAAGGGATTCGTCCGGATATTTTATATCTTCTGGACGGCCGGTTTCGGTATTAAAAGCTACGGTGCGCGATGCATTGTCAGCGAGACTGTAATGCATTGCTGCATTGCCGCTGTTGATGTCAATAAATTGCCAGCCGGTGGCATCACGCTCAAAGAAAGGATCTGCACGGTTCATTTTCACCGTTAACTTGGGCAAGTAACTGGGTGCTTGTGCATAAGTTTGTGGATAGGGCCAAGGCCAAGCAGTTGCCATAACCGCATGAAAACTGATATTGCCGATTTGGTTATACTGAACCTGATGTACATGACCGTAGAATACGGTCACTTTCTTAAAAGGTTTCAACAGGGCCTGTACTTGCTCGGCATCTTCAGTCCAGAAGTTCCAACCTTTATAGATCTTTTGTAATGGTGAATGGGAAAATACGATTACCGGGGTGTCCTTAGCCACTTTTGCCAAGTCATCCTTAAGCCAAGTACGCTGTTTTGCACCCACCATGAATGGCGAGCCGTTGGGATTATCCAAACCTGCCATGACGTTCATACGCTCCTCGCCACTAGACCAACGATTGTAAGTCCAGTCGTCGTCGGTCAAAATACTATTAAGTACCACAAAGTGGACACCTTTGTGATCAAAACTGTAATACTGTGGTCCAAGCCGGCTTTCCCAATATTCACCCAAGTCTAGGTAATAGTCATGCTCGCCCATGACATAATGAACTTTGTGGCGTAGTGCGGAAAGTAACTCCAAGCCGTGATCGATCTCCGATTTTTTAGCCAGTTGTGCAAGATCACCACCGTACATAACAAAATCCGGCTTGGGGGCCATAAGATTAGTCTCTGCCACTGCCCGAATCAAACCCCGATCCCAGTTACGCACAAACTGGTTGCCTTTAATGTGCTGAATATGCGAATCAGAGATATAGGCAAATGTGAAGTTTTGGCGACTGTTTGCAAATGCCAATTCAATAGTGCTAAACGGCAAAACGGTGCCAGCCATGAGAACACCGGCCCCTTTTAGAAAATCGCGACGGTTCATTTGACTCATAATCGTTTCGCCTCACTTCGAGATACTGGTAAGTGACATCATAAATGAAATTAAATCAGTCTGCTGCTGCTCGCTCAGATTGAGGGGACGAATACCACCACTCTGAAAACCATTTACCCGCCCACCATTGTTATAGAATTCCACGACATCTTGCAGTGTCTGGAGACTGCCATCGTGCATGTAAGGAGATGTCAATACAATGTTACGCAGCGTCGGGGTTTTAAACGCGCCCATATCACGCCATTCACCCGATACCGCAAAGCGTCCTAATTCAGAGATGTTTTTGTTAGTCAACACTGCCACATCCACATCTGTACCTTCATCCTTAGCCTTAGCAAATGCAATTGCCAATTCCGTCACATTTTGCTGAATACGTTCAAAGCCTATTCCCAAGTTATGAAAGCGGTTATTAGTAAACAGGGCATGGGTTTGACTGATCGTATGGCAAGAAACACAACGCCCTTGGCCGGTGAACACTTTTAGACCACGAATAGCAGCCTCGCTCATAGCATTTTTATCCGGCCCATATTGATAATGGTCAAATGATGAATTGCCGGCGAGCACAGTGCGCTCAAAACTAGCAATGGCCTGCGTGACTTCTTTCATAGTTATTTGTTCGCCACTTTTGCCGAACACTTTATCAAAAGCGGTCACATATTCCGGATCAGTACGCACAATCTTTAAAATGGGATCGTGGCTTGTGAGCCCCATTTCTATGGGATTAATAAAGGGCTGTGCCGATTGTCCTTCTAAGTCCGGTTCACGACCATCCCAGAATTGGGTATGCAGATAAGCCGAATTTAACACGGTTGGTGCGTTACGGGTACCCTTCAATTTGTTAATGCCCTCCGATACTGGTAATGGACTGTCAGTAAAGGCTTTGTCTTTGTCATGACAAGTAGCGCAACTTACTTTGCCGGTGGAACTGAAACGTGTGTCGTGGAATAGTTTTTCCCCAAGTTTGATCTTGTCTTGGGTTTGCGGATTGTCCTTTGGAATCGGAACCGGCGGCAGACCTAATGGTTCCGCCAATGCTGAGCCACCCAAAGTGACCATGGTAAAGATACATAGACCTATTAGTCGAGATTTCATAAATTAAATTTCCTTGTGTAGTACATTAGTCGACCGGGGGCGTGACTTTAATCTGATGTAAATTAAAATGTTTAAAATCATTTTAAATCAATAAGTTGTCATGGAGTCCAAAGCTGAAGCTTTGGACTCCAGCGTACATCAAATTGAGGTCACACTCCTTTAAATTGTTCCCATGATCCGTTTTCTAAGTATTGAAGCGCAAATTATCGGATATTCTGGAGCCCAAACGCTCACGTCACGGTTTCGTCAAAGTTGGATAGCCCTCGACATATATCCAATCCTTTGCTTTCGCTGGTACGTGACAACCAAGACAATCTTTTTGGTAGTCAGTTGCGGCATTACGCGTGGGTTGATCCGTCTTGAACAGTGCCCAACCCCAGCCGTCACCCCAAACCGGGTTCTTACCAAAGCGGCCCTTGGCATCCTTGACCATGACAAACCACTGCTTTATTGTGGTAGCATGACTGACACCTTTACCGGTGGTGTAGTCC